>Ga0255338_1000688_pt1 | contig 89785 bp, 80 predicted proteins | sample MeOH1_35cm_T4_19_FD_203715 | JGI IMG/M metagenome (GOLD analysis project Ga0255338, IMG submission 203715) | Sandy soil microbial communities from University of British Columbia, Vancouver, Canada - MeOH1_35cm_T4_195 | ecosystem: Engineered > Artificial ecosystem > Sand microcosm > Unclassified ... | reverse complement strand
GCGACTGCTGACGTATTCGGCCGCACAGGCGGTCGATCGCGGTGAGCCAGCTGCGAGCGAAGTGTCGCGGGTGTTTGATTTCGCGGTGAATGCGGCGCTGCTCGCGGTCGATGCGGCGATTCGCGTCGAAGGCGCGGCGGGATACTCCAAAGGCAGCTTGCTCGAGCGCCTCTCCCGAGACGCACGAACTCTTCAAGTCGCTCTGCAATAGCAGCCGGCGCGCTTTTGGCCGAACGCCATTCGCTCCTCCGGACGCTCCGCGAGGGCTGGGCAAATCTTGCTCGCGTCCTCCGGATCGAACGGCGTCCGGCCCGCGCCCGGCGCACCATCGCGCCGGCTCATTGCGGCTGACAGTAGAATGTCACCCATGAAGCGAGTTCAACTGTCGGTGGCTCTGTGCGCGATCGCCGTGGCGGCGGTGTCGGCGCAGCGTGGCGCGAACAATCCGTTCCCGGGCGGCGCGAATCCTGATGGATCGCTGCGGCCGACGGCGCCGCTGACGCGCCTGTTCACGCAGGACGCTTACACCGAGTACGCGATTCTCGAGCCGGGCAGCGAGTCGTTCCGCATCCGCTTCCTCCCGGAGGAGACGCGCACGGGTGCGACCGAGTTGGTTAACGCGACGCGTGGCGGCAGTGAAGGATCCGGCGTCGAGGTTTACGACCCGCGCACCGGCCAGCCGATGCCGTTTACCTACGAGCAGGACCCCAACGATCCTGAAACGCACGCCATTCACGCCAGGCTGCCGATTCCGGTTCCGGTCGGCGGCGTCGGCCGCGTGTTGATCTACAAGACCTACAAGGACGCGCGCACCTACATGATGAACAAGGAAGACATCGTGTGGGTGCGGAGCTTGAGCGGCTACCGCCTCGGCGTGCTGTTGCCGAAAGGCTTCGCGTTCATCTCCTCGAACGTTGCCGCGCAGATGTCGACCACCAGCGACGGCCGCTTGAAGCTGGCATTTGCGAACCCGAGCGGGCAAAGCAATCCCGTGACGATCCACGCGCGGCGCACCACCGCCACGTTCACGCCCACGGCGGGCGACGACATGTTCTTTGACGATGTGAAGACGATTTATGACCTGGGGACGCCGGAGTCACATCAGATCACCGTCGATCAGGGCTACAGCGATTACCGCAAGGGAGCGAAGGCGACGCTCGATTCGCTGTCGTATCTGCCGCTGCACGATCTGAAAGTCACCGACCTCGATACCGCGAAGCAGTTGACCGTCACCAAGAGCGGCAACGTCGCGTCGGTGCCGCTCGACGTTCCGATCACCAACGACAAGCAGAGCGCGCATTTGCGATTGGTCGGCACGGTCACCGATCCGTCCTACACGATCGACAAGGGCGATCTGGTGTTCTCGCGAACGATGAAGGGGCTGCGCAATACCGTGCTGTTGCCGGCGGGATGGGACGTGGCGGCGGTGTCGCAGTCCGCGACCGTTGGCCAATACAACGGTCGCGCGTTCGTCGCGCTGATCAACCTGAATGCCGAGAACCAGTACTCGGTGAAGATCCGCGCGGCGCGGGCGCGTTAACCGAGCATGCCTTTGGCGATCGTCATCAACTGCATGTTGGTCGTGCCTTCGTAGATCTGTCCGATCTTCGCGTCGCGATACAGCTTCTCGACCGGGTATTCCTTCACGAAGCCGTTGCCGCCGTAGAGGTTGATCGCCATCGACGCGGTGCGCTCGGCGACTTCTGACGAGTAGACCTTGCACATCGCCGCTTCCGTCAGGAAGGGCAGGCCGGCGTCGCGGAGCCGCGCGCAGTTGTAGACCAGCAGGCGCGTGCATTCGACGTCCAGCGCCATGCGCGCGATCTGGAACTGCACGCCCTGGAAATCGCTGATCGGCTTGCCGAATTGCCTGCGCTCCTTCACGTACGAGATGGTGTGATCGAGCGCGCCCTGCGCGAGGCCGAGCATTTGCGCGCCGATGCCGATACGGCCTTCGTTGAGCGTTTCGATCGCGACCTTGTAACCCTTGCCGACCTCGCCGAGGATCTGCGACTTCGGCACGACGCAGTCTTCGAACAGCAGCTCGCACGTGCTGCTGGCGCGAATCCCGAGCTTGTCTTCCTTCTTGCCGACGGTGAAGCCCGGCGTGCCGCGATCGACGATGAACGCGGTGATGCCGCGATAGCCCGCCTCCGGATTGACGTTGGCAAAGACGATGAACATGTCGGCTTCGTTGCCGTTGGTAATCCACAGCTTGCGGCCGGTGATGGCGTAGCCGTCGCCCTTCTCGGTGGCGCGCGTCGCCAGCGCAAACGCGTCGCTGCCGGAGCCCGCTTCGGACAGGCAGTACGCGCCGATCAGGCTGGTCGCGAACTTCGGCAGGTACGTGCGCTTGAGTTCGTCGGAGCCCCACCTCATCACCGCGTTGATCACCAGCGTGTTCTGCACGTCGACCAGCACGCCGATCGACGGGTCAACGCGCGACAGCGACTCAACCGCCAGGACCGAGTGGAAGAAGGTGCCGCCGGCGCCGCCGTAGGATTCGGGTACTTCGACGCTCATCACGCCGAGCTCGAACAGCTTCTTGATCAGGCCCGGATTGAACTTGGCGTGATCGTCCATGTCGCGGGCGAGCGGACGGATTTCCTTGTCCGCAAACTCGTACACGCTGTCGCGAAAAATGGCTTCATCTTCGGCCAGCCGGGTCAGGGCGGGCAGGGTGGCGATGGTCTGGCTCATGAATCGTAAATGTTATCATCGACCTACCATGCGCACGACGCTGACCCGCCTGCTGCTCGCGACGACCTTGGCGATGCTCGGCGCGCTGGCCGGCCTGCGCGCTTCCACCTTTGCCGAGGCTCCGGCGGACAAGCAGGACAAGCCCCAAGCCCCAAGCCCCACGCCCGCGCCAACCACGCCCTTGACCGGTCCCGACGGCCAGCCGATTTTTCGCGCCGGCATCAACACCGTTCGCGTCGACGTCATCGTCAGCGACAACAAGGGCAACCCGGTCACGGATCTGAAGCTGGCCGATTTCGAAATCGAGGAAGACGGCAAGCCGCAGAAGGCGGAAACCTTCCGCCTGATCAAGGTCGACACCGACACGCAGCCCGCCTACTCGCAGCGCGGCATCCGCACCAGGAACGACGAGGAAACGGCGGCGCAGGACGAGAACTCGCGCATCTTTGCCTTCTTCCTCGACGACTATCACGTCATGCGCGAGAGCAGCATGGCGATGCGCAAGCCGGTGATGGATTTCATCGCCAACCAGTTGTCGCCGAGCGACCTGGCGACGGTGATGTATCCGCTGACCCCGGTCGACGCCGCGGTGCTGACGCGCAATCACCAGGGCATCCTCAACGCCGTCGAGAAGTTCGAGGGCCGCAAATACAACTACGAGCCGAGGAACGGCGTCGAGAACGCCTACGTCTTCAAGCTGACGCCGGATCAGATTGAGATGATCCGCCGGCAGGTGGTGCTGACGGCGCTGCGCGGCATGTGCACCAAGCTTGGCTCCCTGCGCGAAGGCCGCAAGTCGCTGATCCTGATCAGCGAGGGCTTTAACGCGACCTTGCCGCCGCAGATGCGCAGCAATACGCCGGGCGGATACGGGCTGGGCGGCACCGTGACGCGCGACCCGTTCGCGGGCGACAACAACCTGATGGAAGACCGCGCCCAGTTTACGGCGGGCCTCGACCTGAATCGCGAACTGCAGGACGTCTGGGACGCGTGCAATCGCAACAACACCTCGATCTACGCCGTGGACCCGCGCGGCCTCGCGGTCGGCGCGTTCGATATCTCGCAGAACATCTCGCAGAGCACCAGCCAGTCGTATCTCAACTCGTCACTCGACACGCTGCGCGAGCTCGCCGACAACACCGATGGCCGCGCCATCGTCAATCGCAACGACCTGGCCGGCGGCATGAAGCAGATCATCCGCGACTCGAGCGCCTATTACCTGGTGGGCTATAACTCGAGCCAGGCGCCGAAGGACGGCAAGTTCCACGAGATCAAGGTCAAGGTGAAGCGCCCCGGCGTGCAGGTGCGCGCGCGCAAGGGCTATTGGGCATACACCGCGGAAGACGTCGCGCGCGCGGTGGCCGGGCCGAAGCCCGGTCCGCCGGCGGAGATCACCAAGGCCCTGAACTCGATTGCGCCGATGACCAACCGCCGTTACATCCGCACCTGGATCGGCAATGACAAGGGGCAGGACGGGCAGACGCGCGTCACGGTGTTGTGGGAACCGCTGCCGCCGACGCCCGGCGTGAAGCGCGATGAACCGCGCCGCGTCGTCGTGATGGCCACCTCCGCCAGCGGCGACATCATCTATCGCGGCAAGGTCCCGGCTGAACTGGCGGCGCCCGGCAACGGCGGCATCATCCGCTTCCAGGCACCGCCGGGAAAACTCGACTTGCGCCTGACGATTGAAGGGGACGGCACCGGCACGCTCGACACGGAAGATCGCGACGTGATCGTGCCGGACCTGTCGGCGCCCGAGGTCATCCTGAGCACGCCCAGGGTGTGGTACGCGCGCAACGCGCGGGAGTTCACGGCGATCACCACGGGTGCGCCGCCCGCGCCGACGGCGACGCGTGATTTCCGCCGCACCGATCGACTGCTGATCAGGCTGGCCGCCTACGCGCCCGGCACGGTGCCGGCGACCGTGACGGCGCAGCTCCTCAATCAGCAGGGCACGAAGATGACGGACGTGGCCGTGGCGCCGCCGGCGGACGCGGGGCAGGACTATTCGATCGACTTGCCGCTTGCGAACCTGGCGGCGGGGCAGTATCTGCTGGAGATCACCGGAAACAGCGAAGGCCACAAACCCGTCTCCGAGCTTGTGGCCTTTCGCGTTGGCTCCTGATGGCCTGATGACCTGATCGCCTGATGACCTGATGACCTGATGACCTGATGACCTGATGACCTGATGGCCTAGTTATGCATACATTCCGCGCAGCTTCGCGACCGTCGCCACGCGATTGATCGCGACGATGTACGCCGCGGCGCGCATGTCGACCTTGTATTTTTGCGCCGTATCCAGCACCACCTTGAAGGCCTCGCACATCTTCACTTCGAGGCGCTCGTTCACTTCCTTCTCCGTCCAGAAGTAGCCGTGACGGTCCTGGACCCATTCGAAGTACGACACCGTGACACCGCCCGCGTTCGCGAGGATGTCCGGCACCACGAACACGCCGCGATCGTGCAGCGCCTTGTGCGCTTCCGGGGTGGTCGGGCCGTTGGCGCCTTCGACGACCAGCTTGGCCTTGATGTCGTTGACGTTGTCTTCGGTGATCTGTTTTTCGAGCGCCGCGGGAATCAGGATGTCGACGTCCATCTTGAAGACGTCCTGCTGGCCGAGCGGCGTGCCACCGCTGAAGCCGGCCACCGTCTTGTGTTCGGCGACGTGGGCGATGAGTTTGGGAATGTCGAGGCCCTGGTCGTTCTGGACGCCGCCCTTCCAGTCGGTGACGCCGACGATCTTCGCGCCTTCGCGCGCCAGCAACTCGGCGCCGATCGAGCCGACGTTGCCAAAGCCCTGCACGGCGACCTTGGCGCCCTTGAGCGAGAACCCGAGGTGCTTCGCGGATTCACGCGCCACGATCATCACGCCGCGTCCGGTCGCTTCACGCCGTCCGAGTGAACCGCCCATGGCGACGGGCTTGCCGGTGACGACCGACGTCGAGGTGTGACCGACGTGCATCGAATACGTATCCGAGAACCACGCCATGATCTGTTCGTTGGTGTTGACGTCCGGTGCCGGCACGTCCTTGTCCGGACCGATCGAGTCGATGATTTCCGCGGCGTAACGGCGCGTCAGCGCCTCGAGCTCGCGCTGCGACATCTTGCTGGGATCGCAAATCACGCCGCCCTTGCCGCCGCCGAACGGCAGCTGCGCGACCGCGCACTTCCAGGTCATCCACGCCGCCAACGTCGTCACTTCATCCAGCGAGACGTCGGGGTGATACCGGATGCCGCCCTTGGCGGGGCCGAGGGTCACGTTGTACTGCACGCGATAGCCGGTAAAGACCTGGATCTCGCCGTTGTCCATCTGGACCGGACACGACACGATGATCTGGCGCTTGGGGTGGGTGAGCATCTGCCAGATGCCCGGTTCGAGTTTAAGAATGCGGGCGGCACCTTCGAATTCCTGGAGCATGCCGGCGAAGAGCGTTCCGTGTACGGGCATCGGGTCCTCTGAGTGGTATCCACTCTGCGTATTCCACGCGAGTGGTGTCAAACGATCCAAAGTAGCAACCCTCGTGCCGTAATGTCAATTCGCTATCCGTTCCATCGGTATTTGATATCGTTCGGCGACATCAAATTACGACTTAGTTACGACTTGGCAGCTACTTAGCTTCATACACGTAGAAATGGCGGTGGAGGCGAAACTCTGGCCGGTCTTATAATTAGGGCGACATGAAGAGCGTTGTCGAAGGCGCGGAAACGCGCAAGGCCCGATGGGAACGGGAGGTGCTCGAGCCCACCCTCACGAAGTCCCCCGAACGGAAGGGCCCATTCACGACCATTTCCGGCCGCCAAATCGATCGGCTGTACACCGCCGACGATGTGGCCGGCATTGATTACGAGCGCGAGGTCGCCAATCCGGGTGAATTTCCCTACGTGCGGGGAATTCACCCCACCGGCTACCGCGGCAAGCTCTGGACCATGCGGCAGTTTGCCGGCTTCGGCACCCCCGAAGAAACCAACCAGCGCTATAAGGACTTAATCGCTGCCGGCGGCACGGGCTTGAGCGTGGCGTTCGACCTGCCGACGCTGATGGGCCGCGATCCCGACCATCCGCTGTCGCTTGGCGAAGTCGGGAAGTGCGGCGTCAGCATCGTGTCCCTCAAGGACATGGAGCGGCTGTTCGACGGCATCCCGCTCGACGATCCGAAGATCACGACGTCGATGACCATCAATTCGCCGGCCTCGATGATCTTCGCGATGTATCTCGTCGTCGCCGAGCAGCACGGCGCCGACTGGCAGAAGATCTCGGGCACGCTGCAGAACGACATCCTCAAAGAGTTCATCGCGCAGAAGGAATACATTTTCCCGCCGCGCCAGTCGATGCGGCTGATCACCGACATTTTCGAGTTCTGCGCCAAGGAAGTGCCGAAGTGGAACACCATCTCGGTGAGCGGGTACCATATCCGCGAAGCGGGCTCGACGTCGCTCCAGGAACTCGCCTTCACGTTACGTGACGGGCTCGAATACGTGCAGTACGGCGTCGATGCCGGCCTGGACGTCGATGAATTCGTGCCGCGCATGTCGTTCTTCTTCAACTCGCACAGCGACTTCTTCGAGGAGATCGCGAAGTACCGCGCCGCGCGCAAGTTGTGGGCGGAAGCGATGAAGAACCGCTTCGGCGCGAAGAACCCGCGATCGTGGCAACTGCGCTTCCACACGCAGACTGCCGGCGTCTCGCTCACCGCGCAGCAGCCGTACAACAACGTCGTGCGGACGGCGCTGCAGGCCCTCGCCGCGGTGCTCGGCGGCACGAACTCGCTGCACACCAACTCGCTCGACGAGGCGCTGGCCTTGCCGACCCGGGAAACCGCGACGATCGCGCTGCGCACGCAGCAGATCATCGCGCACGAGAGCGGCGTCACCAACGTGGTCGATCCGCTGGGCGGCTCCTACTTCGTCGAGAAGCTGACGCGCGACATGGAAGAAGGCGCGCTGCGCTATTGGGACACCATCGACGGCATGGGCGGCATGGTCGAAGCGATCGAGCGCGGCTACCCCCAGAAGGAAGTCGCCGAGGCGTCGTATCAATTTCAGAAGGCGGTCGAGAGCCGCGAAAAGACCATCGTCGGCGTCAACGACTTCGTGCAGGCCGACGAGAAGCCGATCGAGATTCTCTACATCGACGACACCGCGGCGGAACTGCAACTCGAGCGTCTCGCCGAGTTGAAGCGCACCCGCGACAACGATCGCGTGCAGCGCACGCTCGACGCGCTCAAGGCCGGCGCGAAGGGCCGCGACAATACGATGCCGCTGTTGATCGACTGCGTCCGCGCGTATGCGACGGTCGGCGAAATGTGCGACGCGCTCCGCGACGTGTGGGGCGAGTACGAAGAAGTGCCGATTATCTAGGGATCAGGGATCAGGATGAGTCAAAAAATCAGGGTCGTTATCGCCAAGCCGGGACTCGACGGCCACGACCGCGGCGCCAAGGTGATCGCTCGTGCGTTGCGTGACGCGGGCATGGAAGTCATTTATACCGGCCTGCGGCAGACGCCCGAGCAGATCGTCTCGGCGGCACTGCAGGAAGACGCCGATGTGATCGGCCTGTCGATCCTGTCCGGCGCCCACATGCACATTTGTCCGCGCGTGATGGAATTGTTGAAGGCCAAGGGCCTCGAGGACGTGCAGGTGGTCATCGGCGGGATCATCCCCGACGTGGATGTGGCACGACTGAATGCGATGGGCATCAAGGGCATCTTCATTCCGGGGACCCCGATGCAGCAGATCATCGACTACATCACCGCGAACGCCCGGGCGAGGGTGTAGCCCTGTTGCCGACCGACCCTGGTCCCGATACGGTGAGGTAGCCCGGCGCATGCGTACCCTGCTCCTGGCGGACGACAGCATCACGGTCCAACGGGTGATTGCGCTGACCTTCGCCGACGAGGCGATTCGCGTCATCCCGGTGTCCGACGGGCGCCAGGCGGTGGAGATGATGACGTCGATGCGGCCCGACGTCGTGCTGGCGGGGACGACGCTGCCGCAGGTCAACGGCTACGAGCTGGCGACGTTCATGCGCGGCCAGCCGTCCTTGAAGGACGTGCCGGTGCTGCTGCTGAGCGGCGCCTTCGAATCGGTAGACGACGCGCAGCTGAAGGCCAGCGGCGCCAATGGATTTCTCGAGAAGCCGGTAGAGCCAACGATTGTGATCGGCCGAGTCAAAGAATTACTGGGACTGAAGTCCGAGGAGAAGCCGGCGACGGCAGGACGACTCGTCACGTCCGCGGAGTCCCCGGCCAGGAAGCTTCCAGTCGCGACGCCGCCGCGCGCCGTGACCTCGACGCGTGGCACGCCGTCGAAGTGGGAGCAGCTACGCGACCAGACCGGCCTCGCCGCCAATACCCCGTCGGTGGAGGACGCGTCGACGCGCCCCGACAATTATCTCGATACGCTCGACGCGGCCTTCGACAATCTCGATCAGCAGTTGTCGGGACGCGCCCCCAGTGCCACGCACGCCCAGAATCCCTCGGGCCCCCTCGGCCAATCCGGCGGCGCGCTCGATCCGCGCTCGCCCGGCCGCCGTCCGCAAACCACCGTCCCCGGCAATCCGGTCTTCGAAGTCGACGATGAATGGTTTGGCGGGCAGGAGAGCCAGGCGCGCGCCGATGCCAAGGCGGGACGTCGCGAGATCCTCGAAGACCTGCGCCATCCCGAATTGCAGACCCCCGGCCCCGCGGCGCCGTCCAGCTCGATCTTCGAAGTGGATGATGAGTGGTTTGCCGAGGAGACCAAGAATCGCGCCGCCCAGGCCGAAGAGCAGCGCGAGCTCGCGGCCGAAATGGGCATTCACGACGTCGGCTTGCCGGCCCTGGATGCAGCGCCGGCCGGTGTCGCGCCGCTCGCGGATGTGGATTTCGATTTCGGCCTGGACGACATCAAGAAGTTGCAGGACAGTGCGCCGATTGCCGACGCCGTGCTCCCGACGCCTGAACCCGTCGCGCCGCCGGTCGTGCCGCCTTCGCCGCCGTCATCGTTGATTTCCGAAGCGCCCCGTGTCTCTTCACCGGATGAACGTTCGGAGGCGCTGCTTCGTGAACTGACGGCATCGGCCGCGGCTCCGTATGCGCCGGCGGAACCCGTTGCAGCCGTCGCACCCGCGTTACCCGCAGCTCCTGGGGTGGCTGATGATTTCGCGGCGCTGCTGGCCTACGAGCAGGGCGATCGGCCGGCACCGCCGATGTCGGTGGCGCCCACGCCGGAGATCAAGGTGGTGGCGCCCGAGATCACCGAAGACATGCTCAACCAGATTGCGTCGCGCGTGGCCGATCGCCTGAATGCCAGCCTGTTTGGCGATCAGCTGAAGGCCGCGATGACCGACACCGTCCGCGAGACGGTGCGCGCGGTCGTGTCCGAAACGTCGGAGCGGCTGGTCCGCGACGAAATCGATCGCATCAAGAACAAAAGCTAGTCACGGTCACCCGGGCGGCATGTCCTTATAATGGAGAGATATGCCTGTTCCGGAGAAGCCGGCCCTCGAAGGTCTCGAAGACTCGCTCGCCGCCCGCTGGGAGCGTGAGGGCACCTACCGTTTCGATCGCACGAAGGCGCGCGAGCAGATCTATTCGATCGACACGCCGCCGCCCACGGTCAGCGGCTCGCTGCACGTCGGCCACGTCTTCTCCTTCACGCACACCGATCTGATCGCCCGCTTCCAGCGCATGCGCGGCAAGGAAGTGTTCTACCCGATGGGCTGGGACGACAACGGCCTGCCCACCGAGCGCCGCGTGCAGAACTACTTCGGCGTGCGCTGTGATCCGTCGCTGCCGTACGATCCGTCGTTCACGCCTCCGGAGAAACCGGACAAGCAGCCGATCTCGGTATCGCGTCCGAACTTCATCGAGCTCTGTAACCGGCTGACGGTCGCCGACGAGCAGATCTTCGAACAGTTGTGGCGCTACCTCGGCCTGTCGGTCGACTGGTCGATGACCTACGCGACCATCGGACCGGAGGCGCAGCGCCTGTCGCAGATGATGTTCCTGCGCCTGCAGCAGAAGCAGCTGGCGTATCAGGTGGAAGCGCCGACGTTGTGGGATGTCGACTTCCGCACCGCGGTGGCGCAGGCGGAACTCGAAGATCGCGAACAGCCCGGCGCGTATCATCGCATTCATTTTTCCAGGGAGCAGGGATCCGGGACCGGGGATCAGGGCGCCGTCGTTGCCATTGAGACGACGCGCCCCGAGTTGATTCCCGCGTGCGTGGCGCTCGTGGCGCATCCGGACGACGAGCGATACAAGGCGCTGTTCGGCACGCATGTGATCACGCCGCTGTTCGGCGTGCGGGTGCCGGTGCTGGCGCATGCGCTCGCCGATCCGGAAAAGGGCAGCGGCATCGCGATGATCTGCACGTTCGGCGACACCACCGACGTGACGTGGTGGCGTGAGCTGAAGCTGCCGGTGCGCGCCATCGTGCAGGCCAACGGCACGCTGGGGCCGGTGACATTTGGACAGGCGGGATGGGAATCCGCCGACGCGGCGAAGGCGCAGGCCGCCTACGACCAGCTCGCCGGTTTGTCGGCCAAGAAGGCGCAGGTGAAGATCGCCGAGCTGCTCCGCGAGAGCGGCGCCCTGCAGGGCGATCCGAAGCCGATCACGCACAACGTCAAGTTCTACGAGAAGGGCGATCGCCCGCTCGAAATCATTACCAGCCGCCAGTGGTTCATCAAGACCATCGAGCACCGCGACGCGTTCATTGCGCGCGGCCGCGAGATCGCGTGGCACCCGGAATACATGCGGGCGCGCTACGAAAACTGGGTCAACGGACTGAACGGCGACTGGTGCATCAGCCGGCAGCGCTTCTTCGGCGTGCCGTTCCCGGTGTGGTACCCGATCCGCGACAACGGCAGCATTGATTACGCCGGCGCCATCGTGCCGCCGGAATCGCGATTGCCGATCGATCCGTCAACGGATGTGCCCGATGGCTACACCGCCGATCAACGCGGCCGGCCGGGCGGGTTTGCCGGCGATCCCGACGTGATGGACACCTGGGCGACATCATCCGTGTCGCCGCAGCTCGTGACCAAGTGGGAAACCGATCCCGAGGTGTTCGGCCGGACCTTCCCGATGGATCTGCGTCCGCAGGCACACGACATCATTCGCACCTGGCTGTTCTCCTCGGTGGTGCGCGCGCATTTCGAGAATGCCTCGGTGCCGTGGACCAATGCGGCGATCTCCGGTTTCGTGCTCGACCCCGATCGCAAGAAGATGTCGAAGTCGAAGGGCAACGTGGTCACGCCCATGTCGCTGCTGCAGGAGCATGGCTCCGACGGCGTGCGCTACTGGGCGGCCCGCGGCGGCCCCGGCGTCGATACGGCGTTCGATCCGGGCCAGATGAAGATCGGCCGCAAGCTCGCGATGAAGGTGTTGAACGTCTCGAAGTTCGTGCTCGCCGGCGAACAGCCGGAGGGCGCGGTCACCGAACCGCTCGACCGCGGCATGTTGCAGAACCTGGCCGGCCTCGTGGACGAGGCGACCGCGGAGCTCGAGAACTACGAGTACGCCAAGGCGCTTGCCAAGATCGAATCGTTCTTCTGGGACTTCTGCGACAACTACATCGAGGCCGCGAAGTCGCGGCGCTACGGCGATTTCGGCGCCGACGCGGCCGCCTCGGCATCGTCCGCGATGCGCCTCGCCCTCTCGATCCTGCTGCGCCTGCTCGCGCCGTATCTGTCGTTTGTCACCGAAGAGGTGTGGTCGTGGACCAACCACGGCTCGATTCACCGGACGGCGTGGCCGACGCGTGAGGAGATCGTGAGAGTCTCAGGCTCGGACGAGTCGGCCATGCAGGCCGTGATTCACCTCACCGAAGCGCTCAACGTGATTCGCAAGGGCAAGGTCGATCAGAAGGTGTCGATCGGCACGCCGGTGCAGCAGGTGGTGTACTCCGCCACCGAGGATGCGATCGCGTGTCTCAAGCTGGTGGAGCGCGACCTCAAGGCGGCATCGCGCGCCGACGCGCTGATCTTGAAGGCGGCGCCCGAAACGGCGGTGGAGATTACGCTCAGGCCGGCCGCGGTATAGCCATGCTCGAACCCCTGGCGCCCGAGGCGTATCGCGACCTGGTTCGGCAAGCGCTGGCCGAGGATCGCGGCCAGGGCGACGCGACCAGTGCGGCGACGATTACCACGGGCACGCGCGCGCGGGGCACGATCGTCGCGAAGGCCGATATCGTCATTGCCGGCCTCGACGTGGCGGCAGAGGTCTTCCGGCAGTGCGATCCACAGAGCGTGTTCGAAGTGCGCTGGGGTGATGGCGCGCGCGTCCAGCCGGGGGAAGTCGTTGCCATCGTCGGCGGCGATGCACATGCGCTCCTCGCCGCCGAACGTACCGCGCTCAACTTCCTGCAACGCTTGAGCGGCATCGCGACGCTGACGTCGAAGTTCGTCGCGGCGGCCCGCGGCGGCATCACGATCCTCGATACGCGCAAGACCACGCCGGGTTTTCGCGCGCTCGAGAAGTACGCCGTCCGCGTCGGTGGCGGCACGAATCATCGCCAGCGGTTGGACGATGGAATCCTGATCAAGGACAACCATAAGCGCCTGGCCGGAGGCGTCGGCGCCGCGGCGACGCGCGCGATGCAGGCAGGGGGCGGGTTGCCCGTCGAAGTCGAGGTCGAAACGCTCGCCGAACTCGACGCCGTGCTGAAGACCGGCGCACCGCGGGTGCTGCTCGACAACTTCACGACCTACGACATCCGCGAAGCGGTGAAGCGCGTCAACGGGCGGGCGGAGATCGAGATTTCCGGCGGCGTGACGCTCGATCGCATTCCGGAATTGGCGACGACCGGCGCGCAATTCGTCTCGATCGGTGCGCTGACGCATTCGGCCCCGGCCGCGGATGTGAGCTTCGAGCTCGAGCCGGCGGAATGATGCCAGGGGAATTGACCGCGGCGCTGGCCGCGCTCCGCGCGCGTCGTCCGGACGCTGCGCTCGATGTCCGATGGCACGATTCGGTTCCGTCGACGATGGACCTGGCAGCGGCGCTGGCGCAGGACGGCGCTGCTCATGGCGTGGTGGTGGGCGCCGACGAACAGACCGCCGGACGCGGCCGGCGCGGCACCACGTGGGCCTCACCTCCGGGAGCCGGCCTCTACCTGTCGTTCGTGGCGCGCCCTCGCGCCACCGTGTCGTTGCTGACGCTGGCGGCAGGAGTGGCGGTACGCGACGGCGTGATCGCCGCAACGGGCCTCGCGCCCGACCTGAAATGGCCGAACGATCTGCTGGCCGGCACGCGCAAGCTGGCCGGCATCCTGGCGGAAGGTCTCGCGATTGGCACGCCGCAGCAGGCGGTGATCATCGGCATCGGCGTGAACCTCCAGCCCGCGGCGTATCCGCCTGACGTCAGCGCGCGGGCAACGTCGATCGAAGGCGAGCTGGGTCGATCGATCGATCGTGGCCGGTTGCTGGATGAAATCCTGATTGCGTTATGGGATCGACTCGCCCAGCTGGAGCAAACGCCGGGTGATATCCTGCGGGCGTGGCGCGCGGCCTCGCCGAACGCCATCGGCACGCGCGTCGAGTGGAACGGGCAGAGCGGCATGACCGCCGGCATCGACGACAGCGGCGCCCTGTTGGTGAAGACCGCAACCGCCGTCGAGAGAATCATCGCGGGCGAGCTGCGCTGGCACCTCGGCCGCTAGGCGCCACAAGCACTGTACGCACCCGTACGCACCTTTTATGTTGTTAGCAATTGACGTCGGAAATACAAACATCGTCATCGGCGTGTTTCGTGGAGACGCGCTGATTCACAGTTGGCGCCTGACGACGATTCGCGAGCGCACGTCCGATGAGCTCGGCATCCTGGTCAGCGACCTCTGCGATCGCCATGAGATCCGCCAGACTGAAATCTCGGGCATCGTGATCGCCTCGGTGGTGCCGCCGTTGACGGCGACGCTGGTGCAAATGGTCACCGCGTATTTCGGCCGCGTGCCCCTCGTGTTCGAGCCGGCGGTGAACGGCGGCATGCCGATCCTCTACGACAACCCGCACGAAGTCGGCGCCGATCGCGTCGTCAACGGCATTGCGGCGTTCGATACCTACGGCAAGGGCCTGCCGATCATCGTCGTCGACTTCGGCACGGCGACGACGTTCGATGCGATCTCCGCGAAGGGCGAGTACCTCGGCGGCGTGATCTGCCCCGGCCCGCAGATTTCGGCGGACGCGCTGTTCCAGCGCGCCGCGAAGCTGCCGCGCATCGAAGTGAAGAAGCCGTCCCGCGTCATCGGCACCAACACGGTGGCCTCGATGCAGGCGGGCCTGTTCTGGGGTTACGTGGACATGGTCGAAGGACTGGTGCGCCGGATGAAGGCGGAGCTCGGCGGGGCGGCGGTGGTCGTGGCCACCGGTGGCCTCGCGTCCGTGGTCGCGCCCGAATCCGCGATGATCGAGCACGTTGATCCGGAGCTGACGTTGCGCGGGTTGCGGCTGGTCTGGGAACGCCGCACGTGATCGAGGTTGACGCCTATTGCCGGGACCTCGAAGCGTATCTGTGCCGCAAGAACGACGGGCACCTGATTCGCATCACCGGTCCGGCGTTCGAGCAGGTGCAGGGCTGGGCGCACCAGGGCGTGCCGCTGAAGGTCGCCGAGGCCGGCATCGATCGCTACTTCGAGCGTTATTACCGCAAGGGCCCGCGACGCCGGCCGGTTCGCATTGAATTCTGTGAGGCCGATGTCCTCGATGCGTTTGACGACTGGCGCCGCGCCGTCGGTGTCGCCCGCGTGGTGCCGGACCTGGCCGGCGGGCCCGACGTCGAAGAGCCTCAGCCCTCGGCACGCCCGCGGCGTTCGCTCGCGTCACAGATTGACGGCACGCTGGCGCGCCTCACCGTGATGCGCGGCAGCGACAAGGCCAGCGCGCTGTTTGGCGCCGCGCTCGACAAGGCCGTGCGCGGGCTCGATGCGCTGCGGCCCGATGCGGCGCGCGCCCGTGGCGATTCGCGCGACGATCTCCTGCGGAAGATCGCCGACATCGAGAGCGAGCTGACGGATGCCGCGATTCAGTCGCTGTCCGACGCCGATCGTGCCGCGCTCGAACACGAGGCCGACGCCGAACTCGAACCGTTCCGCACCCGCATGCCGGCGGCCGCCTATCAACAGTCGCGGCATCAAGCCGTGCAGCGGCTGGTGCGCCAGCAGCTGGGAATTCCGAGCTTTTAATTGTGATCCGAGGAAACCGCCTTCAACTGACCATCGAACGACCGGCCGCGGGCGGCCGCATGATCGCGCGCCACGACGGCGCGATCGTGTTCGTCTCGGGCGCGATTCCCGGCGAGGTGGTCGAGGCCGAGATCGAGAAAGTGCAGCGCGGCACCGCCTGGGCCGTCGCGCGCCGCATCATCGAGGCGTCGCCCGATCGCGTCGACGGCGCGCCGGATGGCGCGTGCGGGGGCTCGGTGCTCGCGCATATTGCGTACGAGCGGCAGCGGCAAATCAAGTCCGACATCATTACCGACGCGTTCCGCCGCATTGGCCGAATCCCGCTCGAGACGCCGACCGAAGTCGTGGCGTCGCCGGCGGCCGGCTACCGGATGCGCGCGCGGTTGCACGTCACCGACGGCCGCATCGGGTTCTTCCGCGAAGGCACGCATTCGCTGTGCGATCCCGCGCCAACGCGGCAGTTGCGTGACGACACGATCGACGTCCTGCATCGCCTCGAGGCGGCGCTGGCCGCCAGCGGACGTCCGGCGATCGGCGATGTCGAGATCTCGGAGAACATCGCGGCGACCGAGCGCGCCATTCACCTGGAATTACTGCCCGATGCCGACCCGGCGCGATTGGCCGCCGCCGTCCAGATCGCCGGCGTCAGCGGCGCCACCTGCGCGCTGCCGGACAATCCGCGCACGATCGACCTGTTCGGATCGCCGCATGTCGTCGACACCATCGCCGGCGCGACGCTCTCGCGCCACGCGCGATCGTTCTTCCAGGGCAATCGCTTTCTCACGACGACGCTCGTCGACCACGTGCTGTCCCTGATCGAGGAGCGGATGATCCTCGACCTCTATGCGGGCGTCGGCTTGTTCAGCGTGACGGCCGCGGCCGGCGGACACGGCCATGTCACCGCGGTCGAAGGCGATCGCTTTTCCGCCGCCGATCTCAGGCTCAACGCGCAGGATCGCGACATCGCGGTCAAGGCGCAGTCGGTCGAAGACTTCGTGCTGCGCGCGCCGCACAAGTTCTCGACGGTGATCGTCGATCCGCCGCGGACCGGCCTGTCGAAGGAAGCGATGGCGGGCCTCGTCAAGCTGCAGGCGCCGCGGCTGGTGTATGTGTCGTGCGATATTGCGACGCTGGCGCGGGATGCGCGCGTGCTGCTCGAGGCGGGCTACCGCGTCCTGTCGATGCGCGCGTTCGATCTCTTCCCGAACACCGCGCACGTCGAGACGGTCATCGCTTTCGCTCGATAGCGGCCTTGACGAGTCCTTCGAACAACTCGCGGAACTCGCCGGTGCGCCAGAAGTTCTCGGGGTGCCACTGCACGGCCACGCAGTAAGCGGCGTCGGCTTTCTCCATCGCCTCGATGACGCCGTCGGGGGACGTCGCGGTGACCTCGAAGCCCTTGGCGGCCTGCTTCACCGCCTGGTGGTGGCGGCTGTTGACGTGACAGGTTTCGCCGTCCTCCATGTGATCCGCGAGCAGCGCCGACAACTTCGAGTCCTTGGAGATCCAGACCTCGTGCGCGATGTGGTGGCGCGGTTCGGGGACGGAGTGCTCGAGCGCGCCGACGATCTGGCTGGGAATGTCCTGCACCAGCGTGCCGCCCATCGCCACGTTCAACACCTGCATGCCGCGGCAGATCGCCAGGAAGGGAATGCCGCTCGCCATCGCGGCGCGCGACAGCGCGATTTCGAAATCATCGCGGCCGGCCTCGGCGGCCTGAAAGGTGCCGTGCGGCTCCTCGCCGTAGATCATCGGATCGACGTCGCCGCCGCCGGTCAGCATCAGCCCGTCGACGCGCGCGAGGAGATGTTCGGGCAGTTCGGCCCCTGGAATGACTTCGATGGGTTCGCCGCCGGCGCGGCGGATCGACTCCATGTAGTCGGACATCCGCCGGTTCTGAGCGACCGCAATCAAAGGCATGTGTCAGCGTCCTACATTCGCGACGGAACGGCAACGCCCATTAAGTCGAGCACGCGGGTCAGTTGCTGGCGGTAATAGGCCACCGCGGCGGCGCGCCAGCGCCGCACGTCTTCGCGCTCTTCGTTGAGGATTTGCGCGTGGTGATAGAAGGAGTTGAAGAGCTGCGCGAGGCCAAAGCCGTACTTCGCGAGCACCGCAAACTCCAGTGAACGCACGACCTGTTCGACCACGTCGTCGAGGCGCGACGCCTCGAGCACCAGGCCCCACAGTTCGTGATCTTCGTTGATGGCGTCGGGCGGCGCGGACGGCAGGGGCGCCAGCATCGCGCGCTCATCCAGGCCGAGCCGGTCGCTCAGCTTCTGGAAAATATTATTGGCGCGCACGACGGCGTACTGCAGATACGGCCCGCTTTCGCCTTCGAAGCTGAGGGCCTCGTCGATGTCGAACGCGATCACCTTGGTGCGCGAATACTTGATCAGGAAGTAGCGGACCGCGGCCACGCCCAGCTGTTCGGCGATCTTGCGCCGTTCCCCGGCCGGCGACTCGCCCTGGCGCCGATCGACCTCCACGAGCGCCTTCTCGATGACGCGGTCGAGTAAGTCGTCCGCTTTGACGCCAAGGCCCTTGCGTCCGGACACCTCGACGAACGGCTTCTTCGCTTCTTCCGAATCCGGCGCCGGCGCGAAGCCGAGCTCCTTCGCCGTCGCATGCGACAACGCCACCATCTCGTAGGAGAAGTGGGTGAGTCGATCCGCTTCCGCGGCGTGGCCGATGGCCGTCAGCGCCTGCTTCAACAGCTTCTGCAGGTACGACTGCCGCACGTCGATCACGTTGTAGGTGGCGGCGGCGTCGCCGAAATGCGGATGCTCGGCCACGGCCAGCGACTGGTCGCTGGTCGTCGCCCAGAGCGGCGTGCCGTCGATGCGCGCCGCAAACTGGCGATACAGGAAATCACGCCCGAGCAGTCCGGACTTCCAGAACTGGTAGGCCATGTCCTTGCCGACATAGACGACGGTGCCGTTCGAGCGGACGATCACTTTCTCGCGCGCTTCGGGATCCTCGTCGTCGCCGTCGGCGGGCGCGGCATCGGGATCATCGATCTTCATGACCCAGCAGCCGGCGTGTTTGCCTTCGTGCTGCAGGAAGACCGCGCCGGTTTGCTTGAGCACGTCGAACGCGCGCGCCCAGAACTTCAAGCGCAGGATGTCGCCTTCCCACGTCAGTAACTGGTAGTCGATGTTGAGGCGCGCCATCGTCTTCAGGTGCGCGCGGACGACGGTGTCGGCAATGAAGGAGGCGAGGCTCGCGGTGGGATCGACACCGTGCTCGATATCGTGCAGGGTCGCGGCGCGGATCTTCAGCCGTTCCTTGTCGCCGTCGTACCACTCGGTGACCCGGGCGTAGAGGTCCCAGCAGTAGTAGTCGAATCGCGTCGAGGCGGCGATGCGCTTCGCTTCCGCGAGATCGACGTTCTCGAGATGCTGGAAGCCGACGACGACGTCGGCGACCTGGACGCCGGTGTCGTCGATGTAGTTCTGCACTTCGACGGGATGGCCGCGGAACCGGAGGACGCGGACGAGCGTGTCGCCGAGCGCCGAGTTGCGGACGTGGCCGATATGCGCGGCCTTATTGGGATTGATCGCCGTGTGCTCGACGATCGCCTTGTCGGGCCGGGCCGGAGCCGGCGGCAGCGTGCCCGCCAATCCCAGCCGCGACAGCAGGAACGCGGGGCGGTCGAGAAACACGTTGAGATAGCCGTTGGGCGCGGCATCGACGCGCGCGACACCGGGAATCGCGCCCAGGCCGGCGGCGAGCTCCTGCGCAATGGCGCGCGGCGCCTTGCGGAGGCGGCGGGCCAGGTCAAACGCGATCGGCGTCCCGAGATCGCCCAGGGTGCGGTTCGGCGGGTATTCGATCGGGATGACCAGATCGGGATCGGCGATGTCGAAAAGCCGGGCTAGCGCGTCGCGCACACGCGCCCTGACCTGTTCATGAAGCGGAAGAATCATGTTGTGGTTCGTTGACTCGCTCGAAGGTGGTGCGGTACGCTCACGTTATCAGATCCGCACGCCTTCGTCATGGTTGACGCCGGAATCGGCCGCCTGCTCATCTCGAGCCTGCATCAGGGGATCGCCGACGTATCGCCCAACCGGCTCGAATTTTACGAAAACTGGCTCAGCCCCAGCGGCATGCGCGATGGCCGCATTGGCCTCGCGCCGCTCGGCGCCGTGCTCAGCTTCCTGCACCGCGAAGAAGCGCCCGCGAACGATCAAATCGTCGCGCGCGCCGGCCGCTACGCCGCCGATTGGACGTTTGAAGACGTCTCGTCGCTGCGCCGCTGGTTCCTCCGCCGGCTGCCGATGGTGCTCAGGCAGCGCGCCGCCCTCGGCCTCGGCAAAAGCATGATCCTGGCGACGGTCCGCGAATCGAAGGTCAAGACCCGATTCAATGGCTCCGCGGCCTCGATCGACATTCACTCGGCGCTGTTCGATCAATTGCGCGATCCCGCCACCATCCCGATGCGCGCCTTCTACGCGTCCGCGGTCGATCGGCTGCTCGCCCATTGCGCAGTCGATGCCGACGTTCACGTCACCAACGATCAGCCCGGCGCGTGGAACCTGGCCGTGACCGTCAGGGGCCCGCGGCCGCTCGAAGCCATCGACGCCGCATGATGCCGACGCGGCTCCTCGCGTGTCTGCTTGCCGCCGCGATCGTGGCGCCCGTCGCCGCCCGCGCGCAAACACCCGCCGCCGCGGCGCCCACCGTCGTCCTGCCATTCGAGAACCCGACCCAGGAACCACGCCTGGCGTGGCTGCGCGAGGGCGCCGCCATCCTGCTCAGCGAAATGTTGATCGGCGCCGGCGAGACGGTGGTCGAGCGCGAAGAACGGCTCCAGGCCTTCGACCGGCTGCAGTTGCCCGCGGGCGCGACGTTGAGCCGTGCTTCGGCGATCAAGGTGGGGCAGGCGCTCGCCGCCTCAACGGTGGTGAGCGGCACCATCGCGATGCAAGGCGATCAGTTGATCGCGCACGCGCGTGTCGTGCGCCTCGATCGCGGCCGCCTGATGCCGGAGGTGGATGCCGCGGGTCCGCTGGCCGATCTCTACGGTGTGTTCGGCCGCCTCGCGCAACAGGTGCGGGGATCGACGGCGCCGCCGCCAGCCGCCGGTGTGCGGTTGCCCCCGGCCGCACCGGTGTTCGAGTTGTGGGTGAAGGGGTTGATCGCCGAAACGCCGGCGACGGCGCTCGCGTTTCTCGATCAGACCTTGAAGGCCGCGCCGCAGTTCGATCGCGCGCGCCTAGCGAAGTGGGACCTGCACTATGAAGCGTCCGATTACCTGAAGGCGCTCGATGACGTCAGCGCGATTCGTCCCGACAGCCCGTTCTCGCGCGAAGGACGGTTCCGCCGCTCGCTTTCGCAACTGAACCTCAAGCGCTTCGATGATGCGCTGGAAACCTTGCGCGCCATGCAGAAGGAAGATGCTTCGGCGACAGTGGCGAATGCGATCGGGGTCGCGGAGCTGCGGCGCGCGGCAACGCCGGTCCCGGGGCGGGCCACGTATTACTTCAGCCAGGCGTCGGAGCTGGACCCATCCGATGGCGATTTGTTCTTCAATCTCGGCTACGCGTACTGGACCGACAAGGATCCGAAGGCCGCGATCTACTGGCTGCGGGAAGCGGTGCGCCGCGATCCCGGTGACGGCGATGCGCACTTCATTCTCGCTGTGGCGTTACAGCAGACCGGCGCGACGTCCGAAGCCGCGCGTGAGCATGAACTGGCGGCGCGGCTGTCATCGAAATATGCCGGATGGGAATCCCGCGCAGCGGGCGGCGACCCCGTGCCGAAGGGGCTCGAGCGATTGCATGAAGAGCTGATGCCGTCGCGCGCCCGCGTCGACAACCTGATCACCATCGCCGGCCAGCGCGATCAGGAAAATCTGGCCGCGTTCCATCTGGATGCCGGCCGCCGGGCCTTCGAGCGCGAGGCGGATCGTGAAGCGATCGAGGAATTGCGGCGCGCGTTGTACCTCTCGCCGTACCTCGCGGAGGCGCACCTGTTATTGGGGCGCCTTTACCTGCGTGGCGGCCGTCCGGCTGACGCGGTGGCCGCGTTGAAGATCGCCTTGTGGAGCGAGGAGACGGTGGCGGCGCACGTCAGCCTGGCGGAAGCGCTGCTCCAGGTCCAGGATCAGGCGGCGGCGCGCGTCGAGATTGATCGCGCGCTGGCCCTGGATCCGAAATCGGCCGAGGCGTTGGCGCTCAAGGCGAAGCTCGGCGGAGCGTGTTAGAATTCTTCGCAGTTTTGCACTAATGGCCAACACCCAAGACGATTCGTTTCGCGAAATCCAACTGAGCGGGAAACAGCTCGTGTTCCTGTTCATGGCCGTGACGGTGATCCTGGTCGGGGTGTTCCTGACCGGGCTCCTCGTCGGGCGAGGCGTGTTGATGGCGCGGGGCGCTCCAGGCGCCGCCGCCGCGGCGGCCAACGAGATCGAGCCGCCGCCGCCGCCGGCGTCGGCCAGCCAGGGGACGTCTTCATCCCCGGCCACCGCAGGTGAAAAGCTCAGTTACGCCGAGCGACTAGGCTCCGCCGAACCGGCGAAGGAACAACTCAAGGCCGAGGCCGCGCCAACCGAGGCGCCCACGCCGAAGGCGGAAGCGCCCGTGAACGACGCCCCGGCGCCGGCACCGCCACCTGCGCCAAGTACTCCGGCTCCCAAGCCGGCCGCGGCGCCCGCGCCGGCCAAGTCGGTTCCAGTGCCGGCCAAGTCGGCTCCGGTGACGGCGGCATCGAGCGAACCAGCAGGGGCCGGTTTCGCGATCCAGGTCGCTGCACTTCGCGAAAAGGAAGAAGCCGACACGATCGTCAAGCGGCTGTCCGGCAAGGGCTATCCCGCTTACGTCGTCACTCCTGCCAAGGGCGCGCCGTCGGTATTCCGCGTGCGCGTCGGCAAGTTCAAGGAACGCCGCGAAGCGGATACGGTCGCCGCGCGGCTGCAGAAGGAAGAGCAGTTCAAGCCCTGGATCGTTCGCTAGGCTGCAGAAAACGCCAATGGCGCAGAGGCTGATCACGGCTCGCACAGGGGCCGCGATTCTCTCCGGCATCCTGCTCGCGCTGTCGTTTCCCCGATACGGCCATCCCGCTGTCGCGTTCATTGCGCTCGTGCCGATCATCGTGGCCCTGAGCGGATGGTCGGGCCGCCGCGTGGCGCTTCCCGGCGTGTCGACTCGCACGGCGCTCAGCCTTGGTCTGATGACCGGCTTCATTCATTTCATCGGCACCGTTTACTGGACCGGCGCGACCGTCTCGACCTTTGGCGGACTGCCGGTGGCATTCGGCTGGTTTGTGGCCGCGCTGCTCGCACTGATGCTGGCCCTGTTCATTGCCGGCGCCGCCGTCGTGATCGCCATCGGGATTCGGCGGTTTGGCGCGACCGGTTTGTGGCTGGTGCCGCCGGCATGGGTCACCTTCGAATACTTGCGCGGCACCTACCTGTTCGGCGGCTTCCCGTGGATACCCCTCGGTAACGCCATGGTGACGTTCCTGCCGATTGCGCAGTTGGCGAGCGTGGTTGGCGTCTACGGACTGTCGTTCTTCGTCGCCACCATCAACACGGGCTTTGCGGTCATTGCCCTGTCGAGCGGCCGCCGCCGGCTGATCACGGCGGCCTCAACGATCCTGCTGATCGTCGTGGTCTCGCTCTGGGGCGGCCTGCGATTGACGGCCAACGAGCTGACCAGCGGCACGCCGATCAAGGTGGGATTGATCCAGGGCAACATCGCGCAGACCGACAAGTGGAATCCGTCACGGGCCGGCATGATCCTCGATCGCTACTTGCAGCTGTCGCGCCAGGCGGTCGAGAACGGCGCGCAATTCCTGATCTGGCCCGAGTCGTCGACGCCGTTCCTCTTCGAAGGTGACCCGACCGGCGCCGTCGTCCGGCGAATGGTCAAGGATCTCAGCGTGCCGCTGCTGTTAGGCAGCGACGAGATCGAGCCTGGTGATCCGCCGCACTCGTATAACGCCGCCTTCATGCTCGATTCGGCCGGCGCCACCGCGGCGACCTACCGGAAGATTCAACTCGTTCCGTTCGGCGAGTACGTGCCGCTGCAGCGGTTGTTGTTCTTCGTCGGGCCGCTCGTCGAAGCGGTCTCGGCATTTTCGCCCGGCACCCGCGTCAGCATGTTGCCCGTCGAGGGGCACATGGTCAGCACCGCGATCTGCTACGAGGTGACGTTTCCCCGGCTCGCCCGCGCGGCCGCGCTCGAGGGGAGCGAAATGTTGACGACCATCACCAACGACGCGTGGTACGGGGAATCGTCCGCGCCGTTTCAGCACTTCGAGATGGCGGCGATGCGCGCCATCGAGCAGGGCCGGTATCTCGTGCGCGCCGCGAACACCGGCGTCAGCGGCATTGTCGATCCCTACGGGCGCGTGTTGATCCGCACCGACCTCTTCGAAACCGTCGCCGTGGTCGGCGAAGCCCGGTTCGTGCAGGCCAGGACGGTGTATGCCACAATTGGAGACCTCGCCGCGTACGTGTCCGCCGCCATCGTGGCGCTGGTACTGGCGCTGGCTTTCGTCGAAGGTCGGAAGACACATGCAGCTGGATGATCTCGTTCGCCGTTCCTCGGACCTGTTGAAGCGCGCTGGCAACATGCGGAGCTATCTTTGACGGGGCTCACGATCCCGGCGAACTAGCACAGCTCGAACAGAAGATCTCCGCCGCCAATTTCTGGGACAACCAGGCCGAGGCGCAGAAGACCCTCCAGCGGCAGCGCCGTCTCGCGGAAGACATCGAGCTGCGCGACAGCCTCGCCAAGAAGATCGACGACCTTGGCGTGCTGCTCGAATGGGCGCAGGCCGGGGAAGACGTGTCCGCCGACTTCGAGCGCGCGATCGATGTGCTCGAGGCGCAGGTGGACGCCGCGGAAACCAAGAAGATGCTCAGCGGCGAGCACGACGCCGCCAATGCAATCGTCACGATTCATCCCGGTGCCGGCGGGGTGGAGTCGCAGGACTGGGCGGAAATGCTGCTCCGCATGTACTTGAAGTGGGCGGAGCGCCGCGGCTTCAAGCGCGAGTTGCTGGATTACCAGCCCGGTGAAGAAGCGGGGCTGAAGAGCGTCACCTTCACGCTGTCGGGTGAATACGCCTTTGGCCTGATGTCGGCCGAAGCCGGCGTGCATCGCCTGGTCCGCATTTCTCCATTCGACCAGGCGGCCCGCCGCCACACCTCGTTTGCATCGATCTACGTGTGGCCGGAGTTCAACGACGAAATCGAGATCGATATTCCGGACAAGGATCTTCGCATCGACACGTTCCGATCGAGCGGCGCCGGCGGCCAGCACGTCAACGTCACCGACTCCGCGGTCCGCATCACGCACTTGCCGACCGGCATCGTCACGTCGTGCCAGAACGAACGGTCGCAGCACAAGAACAAGGACGTCGCGATGAAGGTGTTGAAGGCGAAGCTGTACGACCTGAAAGAGAAGGAGCAGCAAGACAAGCTGTCGCAGATCGGTGGCGCCAAAAAGGAAATCGCGTTCGGCAGCCAGATCCGCAGCTACGTCCTGCAGCCCTATCAGCTGATCAAGGATCACCGCACGAAATATTCAGAAGGCCAGGTCGACAAGGTCCTGAATGGTGACGTCGAGCCCTTCATCAAGGACTACCTGATGAAGAAGGCGTCTGGCACCCTGGGGCAGGCCTCCGCCGCGGACGACGAAGAGTAGCGGCCGGCGAAGCGGCGCTACAGGTCGCAGGACCGCGCTCCGCTATTGCTTGATTGGCTGGGTGCCGGAAATGAACGCTTCGTTGACGACGGAGGCGGATTCGCCTGACGCAATCTCTCCCGTCATGCGATCGATGGGCATGAACACGATGTTGCCGGGCGATTCGAACTTCGGCGGATTCTCGTGGTCGCCGTACAGCTCGATGTAGACCTTCATGAAGTCCATCCACATCGGCAGCGCCGCGGTGGTGCCGGTCTCGTTGTAGCCGATCGGCTTCTTCTCGTCGTTGCCCATCCACACGCCGACGGTGATGTTCGGGTCGAAGCCGACGAACCAGGCGTCGGTGTTGTCGTCAACCGTGCCGGTCTTGCCGGCCAGCGGCCAGTTCAACGCCGACGCGGCGGCGGCAGTGCCGTACTTCACGACGCCCTGCATCAGGTTCGTCATCACGAACGCGGTGTCGGCGCGGATCGCATCCTTCGGTTGCGGACGACGCTCCTCGAGCAGCGAGCCGTCGCGATCGTTGATGCCGTCCGCCAGGTACGGCTCCATGCGGATGCCGTGGTTGGGGAAGGCCGAGTAGGCGCTGGTGATCTCCATCAGCGTTACTTCCTGTGCGCCGAGCGCCATCGACAGGAACGGCCGGAAGTCCTGCGCAAAGCCGAACTTCTTGGCGTAGGCCGCGACCTGCGTCGGACCGAGCATCTGGATGATCTTCACCGACGGGATATTGCGCGACTGCTCCAGCGCGCGGCGCAGCGTCAGCGTGCCCATGTACTTCAGATCGTAGTTGCGCGGGCTGTACGGCGGCTGCCCGGCCCCGGCATCAAACGTCGTCGGCTCGTCAACGATGAGCGTGTTCGGTGTCAGGCCGCGATCGATCGCCGCGGTATAGAGGATCGGCTTGACGGTCGATCCCATCTGCCGATAGGCCTGCGTCGCGCGGTTGAACTTGCTGCGCGCGAAGCTGTAGCCGCCGACCATCGCCAGCACCTGTCCGGTGTGATTGTCGATTGCCACGAGCGCGCCTTCGAGAATCGGGGTCTGCTCGAGATTGACCGTCGCGGTCGGGCCGTCGATCCTGGTGATCTCCACGTCGATCACGTCGCCGGCCTTGAGGATGTCGGCCGGCGATTTCTTGTTCGTCCACACCATGCCGGCCCGCACCAGGTCGGCGCTCATGTCGGCGATGCGTAAGTGCGCGGTCGTGGCGTCAACGCTCCGCACGACGGCGGGGACGATGTCGCCTTCGGCGATGTGGTGGGACCACCGATCGCTCTTGAAGGCATCGACGGTGTGGCCTTCGGCGATGACGTTGCGGCGCGGCTTGCGGAAGCCGCGGCGCTTGTCGACGCGGCGCAGTCCGCGATCGACGGCCTTGTTCGCCGCCTGCTGCAAGCGCAGGTCGAGCGCGGTCTTGACGGTGAGGCCGCTCTCGTAGAGCGCCTTGGCGCCGTATTTCGCCTCGAGGTACTTGCGGACTTCCTCGAGGAAGTAGGGCGCGACGCTGGTTTCACCCGAGGGATCGCCGGCGACGACCACCGGCAGTTCCTTGGTGGTGTTGGCGACGTCGTGGGTGATGAAGCCTTCCTCGGCCATGCGCTCGAGGGCGTAATTGCGGCGGCGCTTGGTCGCTTCCGGATTCACGAACGGGCTCTGGCGCACGTTGCCCTGGATGATGCCGGCAATCGTGGCCGCCTCTTCGAGCTTCAGGTCCTTCGCCGGCTTATGGAAATAAAGCTGTGAGGCGGCCTCGACACCGTAGGCGCCGTGGCCGAAGTAGATCTGGTTGCAGTAGAAGGTGAAGATCTCTTCCTTGGTGTAGCGCTTCTCGATGCGAATCGCGACCAGCGACTCCTTGATCTTCCGTTCCCAACTGCGATTGCCGACCGCGAAGCCGATCTCGGCCGGGAAGACATTGCGGGTGAGCTGCTGCGTGATCGTGCTGCCGCCGGGCGATCGTCCGCGCGTGACGATGTCCTTCATCAGCGCCATCACCATGCGGGAGATGCTCAAGCCCGAATGTTCGAAGAAGCCGGAGTCTTCGGCCGAGAGGATCGCGTTGCGGAGATTCGCGGGGATGTCGTTGTAGCGAATCACCATGCGGCGCTCGACGGCGAACTCGCCGACCACTTTCCCGTCCTTGCCCAGCACGCGGGTGATGGTGTTGGGCGCGTAGTTGTCGAGCGCGCTGACTTCGGGAAGGTCGTCGGAATAGGCGAACATCACGCCGCTGAGGGTGCCGAGCAGGGCAGCGGCGACAAACAACGCCGCAATACCGGCGTGACGGGCGTAGCGGACGGCGACTTTCACGGTTAACTCTCAGTATAGCAGTGGGTTAGCCACCAAAAACGCGCGTTGGTGCCTGGCACCAACCGCTACTCGCCATTCTAGAGGTTGACCGTGATTCACTCACATTTCATACTAAGAGCATGAGCAAAATCATCGGGATCGACCTTGGCACTACTAACTCCGTCGTGGCGGTGATGGAAGGCGATCAGCCGACCGTCATTCAGAACGCGGAAGGCAGCCGTATTACTCCGTCGGTCGTTGCGTTCAGCAAGACCGGGGAGCGGCTCGTCGGCCAGGTCGCCAAGCGCCAGGCCGTGACCAATCCGGAAAACACCATTTTCTCGATCAAGCGGTTCATGGGCCGCCGCTTCGATGAAGTCAGTGAAGAAATGAAGATGGTGCCGTACCGCGTCGAGAACGCGAGCAATGGCGACGTCCGCGTCAAGGCCGGCGACCAGGAACTGGCGCCGCCGCAGATCTCCGCGATGATCCTGCAGAAGTTGAAGCAGGCCGCCGAGGACTATCTCGGGCAGACGGTCACCAAGGCGGTCATCACCGTCCCCGCGTATTTCAACGACGCGCAGCGCCAGGCCACCAAGGAGGCTGGACAGATCGCCGGCCTCGAGGTCATGCGCATCGTCAACGAGCCGACGGCCGCGGCACTGGCCTACGGTCTCGACAAGAAGAAGGACGAGACCATCGCGGTCTACGACTTCGGCGGCGGCACGTTCGACATCTCGATCCTCGAGGTCGGCGAAGGCGTCGTCGAGGTGAAGTCCACCAACGGCGACACGCACCTCGGTGGCGACAACCTTGACCAGCGCGTCATGGAATGGATCATCGACGAGTTCCGCAAGAGCGACGGCATCGACCTCGGCAAGGACCGCATGGCGCTCCAGCGCCTGCGCGAAGCGGCCGAGAAGGCGAAGATGGAGTTGTCCTCGGTGATGGAAACCGAGATCAACCTGCCGTTTATCACCGCGGATGCGAATGGCCCCAAGCACCTGGCGATGAAGCTCAATCGCGCCCAGTTCGAGGCGCTGGTCGAGGACCTGCTGCAGAAGACCGTCGGCCCGACCAAGCAGGCGCTGGCCGATGCCGGCGTCGACCCCTCGAAGATCGACGAAGTGGTGCTGGTCGGCGGCTCGACGCGCATTCCGCGCGTCCAGGCGCTGGTCAAGGACCTTTTCAACAAGGAACCGCACAAGGGCGTGAATCCCGACGAAGTGGTCGCGGTCGGCGCGGCGATCCAGGCGGGCGTGCTCGCCGGTGAAGTGAAGGACCTGCTGCTGCTCGACGTGACGCCGCTGTCGCTCGGCATCGAAACGATGGGCGGCATCATGACGCCGCTGATCCAGCGCAACACCACCATCCCGACGCGGAAGAGCGAAACGTTCTCGACCGCGTCCGACAACCAGACCAGCGTCGAAGTGCACGTGGTCCAAGGCGAGCGCCCGCTGGCGCGCGACAACCGCACGCTCGGCCGCTTCCACCTCGTGGGCCTGCCGCCCGCGCCGCGCGGCGTGCCGCAAATCGAGGTCACCTTCGACATCGACGCCAACGGCATCGTCAATGTCTCGGCGAAGGATCTCGGGACGCAGAAGGAACAGAAGATCACCATCACCGCCTCGTCCGGGCTCAGCAAGGACGAAGTCGAGCGGATGATGCGCGAAGCCGAATCGCATTCGGATGAGGACAAGAAGCGCCGCGAAGAAATCGAGATCCGCAATCGCGCCGATCAGTCGATCTACACCGCCGAGCGGATGTTGAAGGACGCCGGCGAGAAGATTCCGATCGCCGACAAGAACGCGATCGAAAACGCGATGGGCGACCTGAAGAAGGCGATCGAGAGCAGCGACACGGCCGCGATGAGCAAGTCGATGGACGCGTTGATGCAGGCGCAGCACAAGGCGTCGGAAGCGCTGTATAAGAACCAGGCCGACGCCCAGGCGGGTGCGGCTGGTGGGGCGGGCCAGGCAGGTGCGGAGCCGCCCCCGTCCGGTAGCCAGAAGCCGGACGGCGATGTCATCGACGCGGAAGTGGTCGAGGACGACAAGAAATAACGTGATGGCCCGATGGCCTGATGGCCCGATGGCCTTCTGATTATGGATTTCTACATTGTCCTCGGCGTCGACCGCGGCGCGGCCGCGGGAGACATCAAGCGCGCCTACAAGCGGCTTGCCCGGCGGCTGCACCCGGACATCAATCCGGGCGACCGCGAGGCCGAGGCACGCTTTCGCCAGGTGCTTGATGCCTACGAAACCCTGATGGATCCGGATCGGCGCCGCCGCTACGACGCCGGCCAACTGTCCGACGGGGAGTCCGATGACGCGGAGACGTTCGGGTTCGCGGGGTTCGATTTTTCCAGCCGTGTGCATGCCGAGCGCACGACCACGTTTGGCGACTTGTTCGAGGAAGTGCTGTCGAAGCGCGCGCGTCCGGCGGACAGCGGCGATCATGGCGCCGACATTCACGCGCGCACCACGCTGTCGTTCGAGGAAGCGTGGCACGGCGTGCAGCGCACGGTGACGGTCACGCGGCAGGATGTCTGCCGCGCCTGCGCCGGCAGCGGGTATCAGCGCGTGGCGGAAACGCGGTGCGTGTCGTGCGAAGGCACCGGTGCCGTGCGATCGGTGCGCGGTCACATGGTGTTCGCGAAGACGTGTCCGACCTGCGGCGGCGAAGGCCGCTTGAAGCAGGAAGAATGCGCGCCCTGTCACGGACAGGGTGTTGAGCCGCGCGTCGAAACCCTGTCGGTCCGCATTCCCGCGGCCGTCGCTGACGGCGCGAGAGTGCGCATTCCGGCGAAAGGCCATGCCGGCGTCCGTGGCGGCGCGGCGGGAGATCTCCTGATCGACGTGACGGTTACGGAGCATCCGATCTTCCGGCGCGAAGGCGATGAGCTGCACATGACGGTGCCGATCGCCGTTCACGAGGCGGCACTGGGCGCGAAGATCGATATCGAGACGCCGGACGGCAGCGTGCGCCTGCGCGTGCCGCCCGCCACGCAGTCCGGCCAGCGGTTTCGGTTACGTGACCGCGGCGCGCCATCGAAGACCGGCCAGCGCGGTGATCTCGTGGTCGAAGTGCGGATGAAGCTGCCGAAGGTGCTCGACGAGCGATCGAAGGAATTACTGCGTGAATTCGGCCGGATTAACGGCGAGAGCGTCAGGGCCACCGATTAACCCCGATTAGGCACAGATGACTAAACGTCAGGGCAAGGCCTATTTCATGATCAGCGTGGTGGCGGAGCGCTACAACATCCACCCGCAGACCTTGCGCCTGTACGAGCGGGAAGGATTGCTCAAGCCTTCACGCACGGAAGGCAACACGCGCCTGTATTCCGAAGAAGATCTGGAGCAGCTCGAAACAATTCTGGCATTAACCCGAGATTTGGGTGTCAACCTCGCCGGCGTTGAGATCATTCTCAACATGCGCCGAAAAATGGAACAGATGCAGGGCGAAGTGAATGAATTCATGGAATATGTGAAGCGTGAACTCGCGCGCGGCATCGATGATTGGGAGCAACGTCTCGGTACGGCACTCGTCAAAGCGTCTCCGACGGATTTGGTGCGCGCCAAACAACCCGACGCGACCGTCACAAAATCTGACGCGGCGAAGAAATCACGCGGCGCATGATTCCGATCCGATGATAAGATTCGCTCGTGGTCAGGAAGTACGAGTCCCTCGCATCCGAATCCGCAACGCTCCACGCGTATCTCCGAGAAATCGCCACCTTTCCTTCGCTGACACGAGACGACGAGCAAGTGCTCGGTCATCAGATTCAACAGCACGGTGATCAGATTGCATTGGGCCGGCTGGTGCAGGCGAATTTGCGGATGGTCGTCGGTTATGCGAAACGGTTTCGCCGCCTCGGCGTGCCGCTGCTCGATCTGATTCATGAAGGCAACCTGGGCTTGATCGAGGCCGCGCGACGATTCGATCCGTCGCACAACACGGATTTTCAAACCGCAGCGCTGTGGTGGATTCGCCAGGCGATGATGCACCTGTTGTCAGAGGCCGACCGCGTCGCGGATCCGACGTCGACGGGTCTGCTCGCCGCGGCGGTGCAGGGCCGCCAGGTGGAAGCAATTCGCGTCGCCCTCGAATACGCGCAGTCGGCCGCGGCCGGCAAAGAGATTCAGGAGCCGCCGGTGGCGGACGCGGATGATTTTGCCGCGCACCTGCAGGACCAGGGCCGCCGGAAGTCCCTCCGTAAAGCCCGCAAGCGGGGCACGCTCGACTCGAGCGAGCTGCAGGTGCTTCGCCAGCACAGCGTCCTGCGCGGCTATCTGAACTGACCAGAAACATGGATTGCGAAATCTGCCACGGGTCACGCTGGAAAAGCGTGGTGGTCGACGGCGTCGAGCGTTTGACGCGCTGCGACTGCTGGCGTGCCGTCGTCGTCGAGAAATTCCTGGCCGATTCGCGCATCCCGTCGAAGTTCGCCAAGGCGGAGCTCGCCACTTATAAGCCGGACACCGATTCGCAGCGCGACGCGTTGCGCCTCGCGAAGAAATTCGTCGAGTCGTTCCCGGCCGGGCAGAAGGGCCTGGTGTTTTTTGGGCCGCCGGGTGTCGGCAAGACGCATCTCGCCACCGGACTGCTCAAGGCGGTGATTCGCGAGAAGGGCGCGCGCGGCTACTTCTTCCAGACCACCGAGCTCCTGCGCCTGGTCCGCGAGACCTACAACCGCGGCGTGGACGAAACCGAAATGGAAGTCCTGCGCCCCGTGCTCGAAGCCGACGTGCTCGTGCTCGATGACCTCGGCGTCGAGAAGACCTCGGAGTGGGTCCACGAAACGCTCGGGCTCGTCGTCAACACGCGCTACAACGCGCGGCGCGCGACGATCATCACCAGCAACCTGGTGGATGCGGTCGATCCGAACGACAAGGACTTCATCAACTCCTTCATGATGCAACTCGGCCAGCGGACGCGATCGCGCCTGCTCGAGATGTGCGAGTGGATCGAGGTGCAAGGCGCGGATATTCGTGACGCCCAGCGCATCACCGAGGCGGCCAAGACCGGCCAGATGCCCGCGGCGCCCGAACGGCTCACCGGCAAGAAGAACCTGCCCGGCAAGTCGGGCAACATGGCCCGCGCGCGCCTGAAGGACTCCGGCGTCCAGTACGAACTAAACTGGTCAGGTGGCAAAGCCGGCAGCAAGTAGTCAGACGGGGATTTACGTCCACATCCCGTTTTGCGCGGCCATCTGCAACTACTGCAATTTCAATCGCGGCCTACACGATGACGGCCTGCGGCGCCGCTATGTAGACGCGCTCGTCGCCGACATTCGCTCTTTTGCGGACTTGTCCCGCCGTAGCCCTACAGGGGCGGAGGCGGATCCCTCCATCCACACTGACACCATCTTCTTCGGCGGCGGCACGCCGTCACTGCTCGAGCCCGAAGAGCTGGGCCGTATCATCGGCGCGTGCCGCGAGAGTTTCGAGCTGGCGGCGGACCCGGAGATCACGATGGAAGCCAATCCCGAGTCGTCTTCCCTCGAGAAGCTCGAGCGATTTCGCGCCGCCGGCGCCAATCGCCTGAGTTTTGGTGTCCAATCCTTCCGCGACGAGGAACTGACGAGGCTTGGCCGCCTGCATTCGTCGGCCACGGCGCGCGATGCCGTGCGGGCGGCGCGGGCCGCCGGTTTCGACAACCTCAGCCTCGACCTGATGATGTGGCTGCCCGGTCAGCGGACCGAGGACTGGCTGTCGTCGGTGGAGGCGTTGATCGATCTCCAGCCCGATCACGCGTCGCTCTATCTGCTGGAGATCTATCCGAACGCGCCGCTGCGCGACGAGATGGCGCGCGCCGGCTGGTCGGTGGCGCCGGATGACGATGCGGCGGCGATGTACACGGAAGGGCTGGCGCGTCTCGATCGCGCCGGCTTCGAGCAATATGAAATTTCCAACGTGGCACGGCCGGCGGTGCGCCGTTCGCGCCACAACCTGAAATATTGGCAGGAAGGCGAGTGGCTGGCCTTTGGCTGCGGCGCGCACGCCACGTTCCGGGGGGAGCGGTGGCGTACCGTCAATTCGACCCTCGAATACGTGAATCTAGTGGCGTCGGGACAGGATGTGCGCGTCGATCGCCGCGCGCTCGGCGCGGAGGAACGCCTCGAGGAAGCGCTGTTCATGGGGCTGCGGCTGGCCGAGGGGTTGGACCTGCCATCCATGAATCGGCGACACGGTATTGATATCTGGGAGCGTTACGGTCAAGACTTAGCTCCTTATGTGTCCGCGGGGTTACTGATTCATGAGCCAGGCCGTCGTTTGGCCCTCACCAGGGATGGCATGCTTCTGGCTAATGACGTAATGGCGGTTTTCATCGGCGGAACAGTACGGTAAAGTAGCGAACCTTTTGATGGTCGCTTGAAGGAGGCTGATCAATGTTTCGAGGCTTGCAGGTCTTCGTTTCTGGTATTGCGCTGGCGGGTTTCACGCTGGCTGGCACAGCGGTAGCTTCGGCGCAGGAGCCTGCGAAGGCCGCTCCGGTGATGGCGTTGGACGGCGATGCCGCCGTCATCACGATTTTGATCAAGCCCGACAAGACGGCTGACTTCGAGAGTGTGCTCGCGAAGTACAAAGAAGCGCTGGGCAAGAGCGACAACGCCACGCGCAAGCAGCAGCTCACGGGCATGAAGTTCTTCAAGGGCCCGGCGGCCGCTCAGGGCGTGCCGTACATCATCGTGGTCGACCCGGTGATGAAGGGCGAGGAATACGACATCACCCGCGTGATCACCGAGGTATTCCCGGTGGAAGTGCAGGCGCTCTACGCGAAGTACAAGGATTCGTTCGCGGGGCGGGGCATCAGCCCCCTGACCAAGGTTCAGTAAATCCGGATTGGGCGTCCCGGAGCATCCGCTCCGGGACGCACTCCTTTGATCCAGTTCCTCGCTTCGCTGTTGCTGCTGGCGCAAGTCGCCACGGCGCCCGCGCCGACCCCGCAAAACACGTCTCCCGCCAAGCCCGCGGTCCAGCCCAGTCCGGATCCGGCATCGACGCATTTTCTCGGTGAGGCCGGGCTGCTCCTGGTGGCGATCAAGCCCGCCGCGGTCGCCGACTACGAGTTGGTGATTCGCACGCTGCAAGACGCCCTTGCGAAGCAGACGGATCCCGCGAAGGCCGCGGCCGCCAAAGGGTGGCGCGTGTTCAAGACCGCCGAAGCCGATGCCAAGGGCAATCAGCTCTACATCCACGTGATGCTGCCGGCGATTCCTGGATTTGATTACCGCCCGTCACTCTTGCTCGACGAACTGGTGAAGGACCTGGCGCCGGAGCTGCTGTCGAAGTACCAGGACGCGTTCGCGATGCCGCCGACGAAGTTGAACCTGGTGGAGTTCGCGAATATGTCCGTCGCGCCGCTGCCCTTGCCGGAGACCAAAAAGCCGGGCGGTCCCTGATCCCTGATCCCTGATCCCTAGAATTTCACGTTTCCCCCGACATAGAACCGCTGGTAGACGCTGTTGATCGGCGATCCCTGCAGCTTGAAGATTCGATAATCCAGGCGCACGCGGATCGGGCCAAGCAGTTTGATCTTTGCGCCGCCGCCGATGTTGGTGCCGACGTGTGTTTCCTGTGCCGCGCCGAGTTCTTCCTGATATCCCTCGATGCCGGCGGTTCCATAGAACTGCGTGCCCTTGATGGCAATCGGCGTTTGCACGAGCACGTTGCCGGCGTAGGTCTTGAGGCCGGGCAGTTGTTCGAACGTGTCCTCGGCCAGGTCGGCGTATTCGAATTCGAAACCGACCACCAGCAGGCCGAGCCCGACGCCGAAGCCCTTCACCATGTGGTTGTGCGGGGTGGGCGACACACCGAGAAACGCGGTGACGTCGGCGCGCGCCGGGACCGTGGACGCGGCAAGAAGTGCCAGTGTGAGTGTAAGAACCGCTGTGATTTGACGAGAACCGGGTGTCATTCCGCCTCCGATGTTATGCTCTCACGGCCAATTTGCTACAGCCGTGCAAGAGACAGGCCACGCTGATCGGCACAAAATTCGCAGTCAAGCTCATCGAATCGCGTCACACTGTCCGGAGGAGGCTACAGATGGTTTTTACCCCAACGCGCAAAGTCCGCGCGTCGGGGGCCCCGAAAGGCTCCCGTCGCTGGATCGCTCGTTTTGCCATTCTGCTCGCGCTACCCGTGAGCCTGCAGGCCGATACGCTCTACCTTCGGAACGGCCAGCGGATTCAAGGGGAGCTGGTGGGCGTTCGTAACGGCCAGATCGAATTCGAGGAGCGCCGCGGATTTGGCGGCGGCCGCACGGTGCGGTTCGATCGCGATGAAGTGGACCGCATCGAGTTCGAGAGCCGCGGCTACGGCAACAACAATAACAACAACGCGAACGACGGCCGTCCGTCGGGCATGCGCGAGCGCCAGACGATCGTCTCCGCCGACGTGGCGTGGAACGACTCCGGTGTGGACGTGCGCGCCGGACAGACCATCTACTTCGAGGCGCAGGGCCGCGTGCGTTGGGGCCGCGATCGCCAGGACGGCCCGGCCGGCGAACGCAACTCGCCGTCGAATCCCAACCGTCCGATGGGCAACCGCAATGCCGCCGCGCTGATCGGCAAGATCGGCAACGACATGTTCTTCATCGGCGACGATACCGGCCCGATCCGTGTCCGCAACAGCGGCCGGTTGTATCTGGGTGTCAACGACGATGTCCTCACGGACAACTCGGGGAATTTCCGGGTCGTCGTGTACTATTGAGGAGTGAATTTTTCGCTGACCGAAGAGCAGCAACTCCTCCGTAAGAGCGTCCGTGAATTTGCGGAAAGTGAACTGCGCCCCCACGTCATGGAGTGGGACGAGGCGCAGCACTTTCCCAAGGAACTTCTTCCCAAGCTCGCCGACCTCGGCCTCATGGGGATCCAGTTTCCCGAGGCCCTGGGCGGCGCCGGCATGAGCGCCGTGGACTACTGCATCTGCATCGAGGAGCTGGCGCGCGTCGATCCGAGCGTGTCGTTGTCGGTCGCGGCGCACAACGGCCTGGGCGCCGCGCACATCTCGCTGTTTGGCAGCGACGAGCAAAAGAAGAAATTCCTGACGCCGCTCGCGAAGGGCGAGAAGCTCGCCGCGTGGGGCCTGACCGAACCGGGTTCGGGCAGTGATGCGGCCGCGATGCGGACCACCGCCGTCAAGGACGGCGACGGCTGGGTGTTGAACGGCTCCAAGATGTTCATCACGCACGGCACCTCCGCCGACACCCTCGTGATCATGGCGGTGACGGACAAGTCAAAGGGGCCGAAGGGCATTTCCGCGTTCATCCTGGAACGGGGGATGAGCGGCCTGCTCGCCGGCAAGAAGGAAGACAAGCTCGGCATGCGCGCCAGCGAGACCACCGAAGTGATCCTGCAGAATTGCCGCGTCCCTGCGGCGCAGTTGATTGGCGAGGAGGGGCAGGGGTTCATCCAAACGCTGCAGGTGCTGGATGCGGGCCGCATCGGCATTGCCGCGCTGGGCGTGGGCCTCGCGCAGGGCGCCTATGAAGCCGCCGCCCGTTACACCTCGGAGCGCAAACAGTTTGGCCGCGCCATCGGATCGTTTCCGTCGATCCAGGAGCGGCTCTCGCAGCACGCCTCGCAAGTGGAGGCGTCGCGCCTGCTGACCTACCGGGCCGCGTGGTTGAAGGACCAAGGCCGCCGCATGACGCTGGAATCCGCGATGGCGAAGCTGTACTCGAGCGAGATCGCCGTCCGCGCGGCGGAAGACTGTGTCCAGATGCACGGCGGCTATGGGTTCGTGAAGGACTATCCCGCCGAGAAATTCTTCCGCGACGTGAAACTACTGACGATCGGCGAAGGCACCAGCGAGGTGCAGCGCCTCGTCATTGCCCGACAGTTGCTGGCTGCCTAGGCCACCGATTAGACACCGATAGATGCCTTCAACACTTGCCGAGCGCGTGCGGTCCGGAGACGTGCGGGCGATGGCCCGCGCCATCTCGCTGATCGAAGACGAAGCCGACGCGGCCGCCGGCCTCGTGCGCGACATCTTCCCGCATACCGGCCGCACCTATCTGATCGGCGTGACCGGCCCGCCGGGCGCCGGCAAGAGCACGCTCGTCGACCGCCTGACCACCGAAACCCGCAAGGCGGGCGAGACCGTCGGCGTGATCTGCGTCGATCCGACGAGCCCGTTCACCGGCGGCGCCATTCTTGGCGATCGCCTGCGGATGCAGGGGCATACCGCCGATGAACAGGTGTTCATCCGCAGCATGGCGACGCGCGGCCACATGGGCGGCCTGGCGCGCGCCACGAGCGATGCCGCGCTGGTGCTGGATGCGGCCGGCAAGAGCCTCGTCATCATCGAGACCGTCGGCGTCGGCCAGGACGAAGTGGACATCGTCCGCACCGCCGACATCTCGATCGTCGTGCTGGTGCCCGGCACGGGCGACGATGTCCAGGCGCTCAAGGCGGGGATCATGGAGATCGCCGACATCTTCGTCGTGAACAAGTGCGATCGCGACGGCGCCGATCGCATGGTGACGTCGATCGAATCGAACCTCGCGCTGCAGCATTTCGGCGAGGGCGAGTGGCGTTCGCCGATCGTCAAGACCGAGGCCACCACCGGCCGAGGCCTGCCGGAGCTGTGGCAGACCATCCAGGCGTTCCGCACGCACTCCGAAGGGACGCGCGCCAAGCGGCTCACGGCCCGCAACGAGTTCCGCCTGCGCGACCTGCTCACGCATCGCTTCATGGAACATGTCGAGCACAACCTGCTCGGCGCCGGCGAGTTCGAAGCGCTGGTCAACCGCATCGCGAAGCGCGAGTTGGATCCGTATACCGCGGCCTCGGATATTCTTGGACGGGCGATCGGGCCATCGGGCCAGCAGGCCGGCAAGAAGTCATGAAAGCGGTACTCGATCACGTGGGGATCGCGGTCAGCGATCTGCAAGCCTCGCTGGCGTTCTTCAAGGACGCGCTGGGCCTGCACGTCGAGACCAGCGAGGAGATTGCGTCGCAGCGGGTTCGCGCGACCTTCCTGAACACCGGCCAATCGACCTTCGAACTGCTCGAGGCGACGGCGCCGGACTCGCCGATCGCGAAGTACCTCGAGAAGCGCGGCCCCGGCATGCATCACGTGGCGTTGCGCGTCGACGACATCGACGCGGCGCTGGCGCACTTGCGCGCGCGCGGTATCCGCCTAATCGACGAGCAGCCGCGTCCTGGCGCCGAAGGGGCGCTGGTCGCATTTATTCATCCCTCGGCGTCGCAAGGCGTGCTGGTGGAACTGAAGCAGCCGGCGGAGAAAGTCGAGAAGTTCAAGACCGTCGGCCGCCACACGCTGGGCGACCTCGAGTTGATCACGCTGTGCGACGGCTTCATCGGCCTCGATGGCGGCGCGATGTTCGGCGTCGTCCCACGCACGCTGTGGGAAAAGCGCCTGCCGCCGGATGACTCGAATCGCATCCCGCTCAGCATGCGCCCGTTGATCGTCCGCAACGGCAAGCAGACGATGATCATCGACGCCGGTTGCGGCGAGAAGATGGATCCGAAACTGGCGCAAATCTACAAGCTCGAGCGCCGCTACCATCTCGATCACTCGCTCGCCGAAGCCGGCCTCACCGCCGAGGACATCGACCTGGTCATTGCCAGCCATCTGCACTTCGATCACGTTGGCGGGTTTACGAAGGTGGGGAAGGACGGCTCGCTCGTGCCGCGTTTTCCCAGGGCGAAGTATGTTGCGCATCGCGCCGAATGGGAGGATGCCACGCATCCTCACGAGCGCAATCGCGCCAGCTATCTGCAGGAAAACTTCGTTCCGCTCAAGGATGCGGGCGTGCTGACGCTGGTCGAGGACGCCACCGAGATCGCCCCGGGCGTGCGCTACCGGAAGTCGGGCGGACATACGCCGAATCACCAGGTGGTGATGATTGAATCCGGCGGCCGCACCGCGGTGTTCACGGCCGACATGTATCCGACATCCATCCACATTCCCGATCCGTGGGTGATGGGCTACGACCTGTATCCAATGGATACGCTGGCGTTCAAGCGGGCCTTTGCCAAGGAGGCGGTCGAGCGCGAGTACCTGTTGTTCTTCGAGCACGATCCGTCAATGGCGGCCGGCTACCTTCGCGAGAAGGACGGTAAGCGTTTTGTCGAGCGTGTGATCTAGCCGAAGGCAGAAGGCAGAAGGCAGAAGAGATGGCAATGTCAGTAAAGATTGGGATCATTGGAGGCAGCGGCCTGTACGACATGGCCGAATTGACCGACCGTGAAGAGAAGACGTTGACGACGCCGTTTGGCGATCCGTCGGGGCCGTACGTGCTGGCGACCCTGCGCGGCAAGCGTGTCGCCTTCCTGGCGCGTCATGGCAAGGGGCATCGCCTCAATCCGAGCGAGCTGAACTACCGCGCCAACATCTTCGGCATGAAGATGCTGGGCGTCGAGTGGATCATGTCGGCGAGCGCCGTCGGCAGCCTGCAGGAGAAATACGCGCCGACCGACCTGGTGTTCCCTGACCAATTCATCGATCGCACGCGCGGCCGCATCAGCACCTTCTTCAGCAACGGTATCGTCGCGCACGTGGGCTTCTCGCATCCGCTGTCGCATCACCTCGCGACGCTGGCCGCTGATTGCGCGACCGAAGCAGGCGCCAAAGCGCATCGAGGCGGAACTTACGTGTGCATGGAGGGACCGCAGTTTTCGACGCTGGCGGAATCCAACCTCTATCGCACGTGGGGGGGCGACGTGATCGGCATGACCAACCTGCAGGAGGCCAAGCTCGCTCGCGAAGCGGAGATTGCCTACGCGACGATGGCGCTGGTGACCGATTACGACTGCTGGCATCCCGATCACGACTCGGTGACGATCGACATGATCATCGGCTACCTGACCGCCAACGTGAAGATGGCGCAGGAAGTGATCGCCAAGGTGGTGGAACAACTGGATGTCGCTCACCGCGATCCCGCGCACAGCGCGCTGCGCTCGGCGATCCTGACGCACGCCGACGCGATTCCGGAACAACTCAAACGCGATCTCGCGCCGCTTGTCGGCAAATACGTCAAGTAAGACCCTAAGACCCTAAGACCCTAAGACCCTAAGACCCTAAGACCCTAGGACCCTAAGACCTCATGAAACTGATCGTCACCGGCTCGATCGCGTTCGACTACCTGATGTCGTTTCCGGGTAAGTTCACCGAACACTTCCTGCCCGAGCATATGCATCGCGTGTCGCTGAGTTTCCTGGTGGACACCATGGACAAGCGTCGCGGCGGTTGCGGCCCGAACATCGCCTACACCATCGCGCTGCTCGGCGAGCGGCCGTACCTGATGGCGACGGCCGGGCAGGACTTCGGCGAATACAAGGCGTGGATGGATGCGGTCAACATCGACACCTCGCTGGTGAAGGTGATCGACGGCAAGTTCTGCGCGTCGTTCTTCTGCAGCACCGATCATGCGAGCAACCAGATCGCCTCGTTCTACACCGGCGCCATGGCCAACGCCGGCGAGTTGTCGATGCGCACGGTGGCCGGCGTCAAGGATGCCCTGGTGATCATCTCGCCGAACGATCCGGACGGCATGGTGCAGTGGGCCGAGGAATGCGCGGCGATGGGCGTGAAGTACATCTGGGATCCCGGACAGCAGTGCGCGCGCATGGAGGGATCGCAGCTGAAGAGCGGCGTGATGGGCGCGTTCATGGTGATCTGCAACGACTACGAGTTCGAGCTGATCCGCCAGAAGACCGGGATGACCGAAGCCGACATTCTCGAGCAGGCGCCGCTGCTGGTCGTGACCAAGGGCGAGCAGGGCTGCACCATTCACACCCGGGAGACGACCGAGCACGTCGCCGCCGTGCCGCCGCTGCGCATCGAGGATCCGACCGGCGTGGGGGATGCGTTCCGCGGCGGCTTCATGAAAGGCCTGGCGATGGGGGCCCCGTACGCCACCTGCGCCAAGCTCGGCAGCGTGGCCGCGACCTACGCGCTGGAGCATCTGGGCGGCACCTCCCACGCCTACACGTGGGATGAGTTCAAGCGCCGCTACGAGGTACATTTCGGACCGCTGTGAGGCCTGCCGACGGGATCTGCCTGCGCGTCTCTGGACTGACCAAGCGATACGGCGGGCTGCGGGCCCTCGACGCCGTGTCGTTCGAGGTGCGCCGCGGCGAGGTCCTCGGGCTGATCGGGCCCAACGGATCCGGCAAGACGACCCTCTTCGAATGCATCGGCGGCGTCCTGCCGCTTGATGCCGGCCGCGTCGAGGCTGACGCGGCGTTGTTCTATCTTCCCGACAGTATCGCGCCCTGGCCATCGCAGTCGGTTGGATGGGCGCTCGATTTCGTCGCCGGGTATTTCGGCGCGCCCTCCGGCCTCCGCGAAGCCGTCATCGAGGCGCTCGCGCTCGCGCCTCTTCTCACTCAACGCATCGGGCAATTGTCCAAGGGACAGCGCAAGCGCGCGCTGCTAGCCGTCGGCCTGTTGACGTCGCGTCCGCTGGTCCTGGCCGATGAACCGTTTGACGGCCTTGATCTTCGACAGACGCGTGATGTGGCCGAGGCGCTGCGATCGTTTGCGCGCGACGGCCGCACGCTGGTGCTGTCGATTCATCAGATCAACGACGCGGCGCGGGTCTGCGATCGCTTCGTGCTGTTGAGCGGCGGGACGGTCCGCGGCGAAGGCACGCTCAGCGAGCTGACGGCGCGGGCACACACGAGCACGTTGGAAGAGGCGTTTCTTGCGCTCACGTAAGTGGTTGCTGGCCAAGGAGTGGCGCGAGCTGATGGCCTCGCGCGCCTGGTGGCTGATGCTGCTGGCGATCGGCCCGCTGGTCGGCGTGTCCTTCATCAGCGCCGTGACCGCGTACGGCGAGTTGAGTGGCGTCAATGGCACGGCCGCCGGCGTCGGGGAAGCGTTCTCGCCGCTGATCGGCATTTGGGCGCCGACCTTCAGCGCCTGCGAACTGGCGGCGGCGTTCCTGCTGCCGTTTGTCGGCATCCGCCTGGTGGCCGGCGACCGCCAGAGCGGCGCCCTGAAGATCGAACTGCAGCATCCGCTGTCGTCGATGACGCGCCTGTCGATCAAGGCCGCGGTGTTGATGGCCGGATGGCTCATCGCGACGATCGCGCCGGCCATTGGCGTGGCCCTTTGGGCCGGCTACGGTGGGAGCATCTACGCGCCAGAGTTGCTGACGGTGATCGCCGGGCATCTGCTGAACGCCGGACTGACGATCGCCCTCGCGGCCACGGCGGCCGCAGTGACCGAGCATCCGGCGACGGCGGCCATCGTCACGTTGACCGTCACGGTCGGCACGTGGCTGATCAATTTCGCTGCGGCTGTCAGTGGCGGATGGTGGGAGCGGGCGGCCGCGTTCACTCCCACCGCGATGGTCGCCGAATTTCAGCGTGGCCTGTGGCGCGCGGACCTGACGCTGGTGGCGATCAGCCTGATCGTCGCCGGCCTGGCGCTGGCGGCCATCTGGCTGCGCATCGGCGATGCGGTGCGGCGGCGGCTGCGACGCTCGGCGATCGTGATGGGACTCCTCGCCCTCGCGATCGCCGGCGCGGCGATGGTGACGGCGAGCTGGGACGCGTCGGAGAGCCGGCGCAACTCTTTCCCGGAAGCCGCCGAAGCGGCGCTGCAATCGATCAAGGGCGACCTCCGCATCGAAGCGCATTTCGCGCCTGAGGATCCGCGCCGATCGGATCTCGAACATGGCGGCTTTCGCAAATTGCGACGCGCGCTGCCGCGGGTCCGCATCGATTACGTCTCGGCGACGTCGGTCGGACTCTTCGAGCAGACCGCCGACAGATACGGGGAGATTTGGTACGAGCTCGATGGCCGCAAGCTGACGAGCCGGGTTACTACGGCAGAGGGCGTACTCGAATCCGTGTTTACACTAGCCGGCATCGGCGCGCCTCCCGAGTCGGACGAGGATGTTTTCCGCGGCCACCCCCTGGCGGTGACACCGCGTGGCGCCGGTGTGTTGTTTTATGGCGTGTGGCCCGTCAGCGTGGCCGCGCTGGCATTCTTCATGTTGCGGAGGAAGTGATGACGCGTGTGGTGACCGGAATCCTGGCGGCGGCGATCGTGGCGACGTTGGCCGCGGCGGACATCAAAGTCGACCTCAGCAAGGAAACGGTGGGACGTCCGCCGGCCGCATTCACGCCGATGGTCGGCGCCTGGGTGATCGCGCAGGACGGCGCCGACAAGGTGGTGATGGTAGACGGCCGCCCCTGGGTCGCGAGCAAGGACAATCCCACGAAGCTGCTGATCGAGAGCGCGCGCAAGTTGTATGGCACGTCGAACGAAGACCTGATGGATAACGCCAAGCAGTTTGCGTATTACCCGGTCGCGGTGTTGAAGAGCGTGCCGAGTTTTTCGAACGGCACGATCAGCGTCAAGTTCAAGACCGTGGCCGGTGATGCCGATCGCGCGTCGGGCATCCTGTTCAACGTCAAGCCGAACGGCGACTGGCTGTCGATCCGCTACAACGACACCGAGAACAACGTCGCGTTATGGGAGTTCCATAACGGCATCCGCCGCCGCGTCGCCGGCACACGCGAAGGCCTGTTCATGCTCGACCGCGCGGCGTATCACGAGCTGAGGATGACCGTCGATGGCCCGGCCTTCAAGGCGTACCTCGACGACAAGCTGGCGCTCGAATACACGCTTGGCAGCGAGCCCGGTCCAGGTCGCGGCGGCGCCGCCCCGAACGCGGATCTCATCCCCGCCAATAACGCCGTGTTGCGTCCGCCGGTCAACGGCCAGATCGGCCTGTGGGCCAAGACCGACAGCACCAGTTACTTCAAGGACTACGTCGTCAGTCCGAAGTAGGTTGTTATACTGAGGTCATGATTCGTCGCATCCTGATCGGCGCCGCCCTGTTGCCAGTGGCGGCTGTAATTCTGAACGGCCAGACCACCACTCGATCCACCAACGACGGCGTTTACACGGCCGAGCAGGCGGCGCGCGGCAAGACCGCATTTGATGGCCGCTGCAGCGGCTGTCACGAAACGTCGCGTTTCGCCGGCAAGGACTTCATGGCCGAGTGGGACGGCAAGGCGCTCAAGGAAATCTGGGACATCGCCAGCGGCACGATGCCGGAGGACAATCCGGGCAGCTTGAAGCAGCAGGAATACGGCGACATCATCGCCTACTTCCTGTCGCTGAACGCCTATCCGACCGGCGAGAAGGAACTCGAACCGACCGGCGCGGCGATGGCGCAGATCAAGATCGACAAGAAGTGATGATCCGCCTTCGCGCCTTCGGCGCTTCGGCGGGACTGGCCGCGTGCGCCGTTGTCCTGGTGACGGTCGGCGCGGCGGCGATGAGCGGCCAGGAAAAAAAGTCGGTCAAGGCCGGCGTCTACACCGCGGCGCAGGCGGATCGCGGACAAACGTTGTTCCGCTCGAAGTGCGCGAGCTGTCACGCGCCGAATCGCTTTACCGACGACCTGTTCTACGCCAGCTTCGCCGGCAAGCCGCTGTATGAAATGTTCGACGTCATCAGCGACTCGATGCCCGAAGACGATCCCGGCAGCTTGAAGAAGGAAGAGTACGCCGACGTGATCGCCTATTTGCTCAAGCTGAACAAGTTTCCGGACGGCGCCACCGACTTGCCGATCGACAAGGAAGCGTTGAGCGCGATCATGATGGAAAAGCCTTAGCGACCAGCCGGAATCCCGTCGCGACCGGCCGATACTTCAGTCGCGGCAGGGTTTGTGCTGCGGCGGAGGATCGGCGAGGCCGAGGGCTGACGCGTTGGCGGCCTGCATCGCGCTGTCGTCGATGACCAGGTTGTCGCGCATGCGCTCGAGCACCTGGCGGCGCAGCTCAATCACGCGGGCCGCGGTGCACCAGGGATCGATGCGGATGTTTCCCAACAGCGCGGCAACCACCGCTGCCTGCGGCAACGTCAGCTCTGCCGGGGCCCGTCTGAAGAGTGCCTGCGACGCCTGGTCCGCACCGCGCAGGGCCATCCCGAACTCGCCGCGTTCGGCGAGCGAGTCCAGCAACTGGGCGCGGGTCCACGTGCCCGTGATCCTGGTCATTGCCGCGACTTGAATGAAGGGAACCCGCGGAGTTTGCCACACCCCATCGCTGCGCATCTGCGCGCTCGACAAATACGCGGCTCCCTGGATCGCCGGGATCAGCTTCATGCATTCGTCATGCTGGAGGAGCCTGTCGGCGCGATCGGCGGACCGTTCGGCCAGCGCATGGCAGGTCACCATGCGCGCGAGGCTGAGAGGATCGACAGGACGCAATTCAGTGGCGCGCCCGCCAAGCGCGCGGGCCCAGATCGCATCGCCCAGGAGGGGCGCGACGTGCGCGGTGGCGGGAGTCAGCGGCGTCGGCGAGAGGAAGGTGCCGACCGCCGTGATGGCGGGCAGGAAGAAGGCAAATCCTGCCACGCCGGCAATCGCGAGACCAGCAAAAGTCCGACGTGGATCCAGTCGCACTTTCACTTTATAACATAAAGTCGACTAGGAGATGCCCGCCGCGACCTTGGCGCGAGCTGCGGCGGTGATGCGCGCGTATTTTGCCTGCATCAACAACCACTCCGTTTGCAGCAGGCGGACCTGCGCATCATTCAGCTCTGCCGAGGTGATGACGCCGTTCTCGTAGGACACCTGCGCAATCGACACGCTCTCACGCGCCAGCTCCAGGGCCTTCTCCTGTGTCGTGACGACCTCGGCCGATGACTCGAGTGACGTCCACGCCGACTCGAGCTCGAGACGCGCGTTGTCGGTCGCGTAACGCAAGCCGTGCTCGGCCTGGCGCATCTGTGACTGGGCCACGGTGCGGCGAGCGGCGGCGCCGGGAGCCGAGAACAACGGCACGCTCAACTGGAGGCCGAACTGGTAGCTCTGGTTATCGCGGCCCAGCAGCGAACCCAACGAGTCCTGCTGGTACTGCATGTTGCCGGTGAAGGCGAGGCTCGGTTTCCATTCGCTCGCGGCCAGGTTCGAGGCGTACTCGGCCATGTGCCGCCGCGCGGCAAAGGCCTGGAGGTCGGGACGCTGCGGCAACTCTTTATCGAGTTCCTCACGTGCGTGACCGACGACCGGCTCATCGAGCGAGCCTTCGAGCTTGAGCGTCTGCGACTGCGGCAGCGACAACACGCCGCGCAGCGCCTGCATCGAGGTATCGACCTGCGCCTTGGCCTGGATGCGGCGCGCCTTGGCATTGGCGAGCTCGACTTCTGCCTGCAGGACGTCGAGTCGCGCCACCGTGCCCGCCTCAAAGCGGACCCGCGCCAGTTCGAGCTGCTTCTCGGTCAGTCGAATCTGTTCGTCGGCGACGGCCACGCCGCGCTCGTTCATCAGCGCCGCGTAAAACGTTTCGACCACGCGATACTCGATCTCCTGGCGTGTGCGTTCGAGCTCGAGCTTCGACGCATCGAGTGACGAGCTGCTGATGCCAAACGCGCTATTCAACCGGCCGCCGGTATAGATCGGCTGGTTGATAAACAGCTGCAGGGCGTTCTCCCGCGTGAACGCGGCCTGGAATGTCTGTTCGTTCGGACCAAACACGCCGGCCGGAATGCGAATCACCGGAAAGCGCTGCGACGGCATGTAGGTGTAGCCCAGGTTCACCTGCGGCAGGAAGTTGGCCTTCGATTCCTGCACGCGGCCCTGGGTCTCGACGACCCGCTCCTTCGCGACCTTCAAGCCTTCGTTGGCCGTGAGCGCCCGCTCCAGCGCCTGGTTGAAGTTGAGTGTGACGGTCTCGACAGCCTGCCTCGCCGTAGCCGAAGGCGAAGGCTGGGCGAACGCCGAGGTCGCCGAGATCAACCAGCCGATCACCGCGACCAGCAACACGACGCCGGCGACCCGGACGGCTTGCGGCACCCGAGCCCCGCTCGTGCGCATCGCGCGGACACGTTCGACGATGCGGCTCAGGATCAGGTACGCCACCGGCACCACCACCAGCGTCAACAGCGTGGACGTGATCAGGCCGCCGATCGTCGCAATCGAGATCGGCGAGCGGAAGCCGCTGCCTTCGCCCGTGCCCACCGCCGACGGCATCATGCCGAGGATCATCGCCACCGTGGTCATCAGGATCGGCCGCAGCCGTACCGGGCCGGCCTTGAGGATCGCGTCCTTCACGCTCAGGCCGTCCCGCACGTATTGGTTGGTGAGGTCGACGAGCAGGATCGCGTTCTTCGTCACCAGGCCCATCAACATCACCACGCCGATCATCGCCGGCATGCCGATGTTGCGGCCCGTCACCAGCAGCGCGATCAGCGCGCCGACCAGGGCGAGCGGCAGCGACAGCATGATCAGGAACGGCTCGACGAAGGATTCGAACTGCGACGCCAGCACGATGTAGATGAACGCCATCGCGAGGATCAGCGCCAGGCCCATCGCGGCGGCGGCTTCCTGCATCATTTCGACGTCACCGGCGAAGCCCCATTCGAAGTTGGCAGGTAACTTGACGCCGGCCATCACCTTGGCGACGTCGCTGGTCACGTCGCCGAGGGCGCGATTGTTCAACTCGATGTTGATCTTCGCCTGGCGGCGGCGCTGCTCGCGTTCGATCGCCGCCGGCCCGACTTCCGGTTCCATCGTGACGATGTCACGCGCCCGGACGACCGCGCCGGTGGGCGAGTAGAGCGGCGTGCGGCCGATCTGGTCGAAGTCGTTGCGGAACTCTGGAGCCAGGCGCACGCGGATGTCGTATTCCTTGTCGGCTTCGCGAAGCCGCGTCGGCACGACCCCTTCAACCATGGCGCGCAACTGCATCGCGACCGAGCCGACATCGAATCCGAGATCGGTGGCCAGCTCGCGGTTGACCCGGGCGGCCATTTCCGGCTGGCCGGATTCGAGCGTGCTGTCCACGTCCACGGCGCCCGGCACGGTCTTGATCCTGGCGACCACTTCTTCGTTCAGGCGCTGCAGTTCCACCATGTCGTCGCCGCGCAGGTAAACGCTGAGCGGCGCCTGTGCCGGCGCGCCCTGCATGAATTCCGGATCCGACACCGTCAGGCGCAACAACGGCACCTGCGCGAGCCGCTTGCGCATGTCTTCCTTCAACGCCGGAAGTCCGCGCTCGCGGTCGTTCTTCTTGGTGGTCTTGACGCTCAAGGCGGCCTTCAGCGGGCTGCCTTCCACGCCAACGGTGGAGAAGACCTGCCGCACTTCGGGCATGGACTTGACGACTTTCTCCACGTCGGCCACGTAACTGACGGTCTGTTCGAAGGCCGTGCCGGGCGGCACTTCGACGTTGACCACGAATTCGCCGCGATCTTCCTCAGGCACGAACTCGGTGCCGAGGACCGACAGCGTCGAGAGACTGGCCATGAACACCACGGTCGCCGTGGCGATGATCTTCCAGGGATGTTCGACCGCCCACCCGAGCAGGCGGTGGTACTGCTGGTCGATGCGATCGTAAAAGTGGCCGACGCGTTCGAGGAACCGGCCGGTCCGCGAGCGCATCCGCACTTCGAGCGGAATGAAGCGCACGAACCGCGACGACAGCATCGGGTCGAGCGTGAAGGCGACGAGCAGCGAGATCGACACCGCAAACGCGATCGTCAGCGCGAACGACTTGAAGAACTGGCCGACGATGCCGGTCATGAATCCGACCGGCAGGAACACCGCCAGGATGGTGAAGGTCGTCGCCATTACGGCCAGGCCGATCTCCGAGGTGCCGTTGCGGGCCGCCGTCACCGGATCCTCGCCGTGCTCCATGTGACGATAGATGCTCTCGCGTACCACGACCGCATCGTCGATCAGGATGCCGATGACCAGCGATAGCGCCATCAACGTCATCATGTTGATGGTGAAGCCGATCGCATACATGAAGAAGAACGTGGCGATGACCGACGTCGGCAGCGCCAGCGCGGTGATCAGGGTCGAGCGCCAGTCGCGCATGAACACGAACACCACCAGGACGGCCATGATGCCGCCGAAAATGATCGTCATGCGGACGTCGCTGACGTTCTCGATGATCATCTCCGCGTCGGTGTGCACGTTCTTGATCTGCAGTTGCGGGAAGCTCGGCAGCGCCTTGGCGAGCGCCGCATCGATCTTGCGCTGCACATCAACCGTGTTGGCGCCGGACTGCTTGCGGATGGAAAACGACACCGCGTCCACGCCGTCCAGGCGCGTCGTCGAGGTGCGGTCTTCGAAACCGTCGACCACCTCGCCGACGTCCTTGACGCGCACGGTCGATCCGCCGCTCGAGCGCAGGATGACATTTTCGATTTCCGCGGCGGTCTTGTATTGACCCTGCGTGCGCAGGGACACGGCCTTGCCGTCACGACGGACCTGGCCACCGGGCACGTCCAGGTTGTCGGCGGCGAGCTTGGTGGCCACTTCGTTGACCGGGAGGTTGAGCGCTTCGAGCCGGCGCGGATCGAGATTGACCTGCAACTCGCGCACCTGCCCGCCGTTGACTTCGACCGCGGCGACGCCGTCGATCTGGCCGAGCAGCGGCTTCAGGTCGTCTTCAATCGATCGACGGACGACGTCGGAGGCCAGCGTCGATGACCCGACGGCGTAGGTGGCAATCGGCAACGCCGCGACGTCAAACCGCTGGATCGTCGGGTCCTTGATCTGTTCCGGCAGGCGCTCGCGAATCGCGGCGACCTTTTCACGCACTTCCGCGGTGGCGGCCTGCGGATCGACTTCCAGGCGCAGCTCGATGCCAACGCGCGAGAAACCCTCGGTCGAGGTCGAGATCACGCGCTTGACGCCGTTGATGCCCGCGACCGCGTCTTCAATCGGGCGCGTCACCAGCGTCTCGACTTCTTCCGGGCCCGCGCCCGGGTACACGATCGAGACGTTGACGAACGGGAAGTTGACGTCGGGGAAGAGGTCGATGCCGAGCCGTCCCAACGAGACGATGCCCAGCACCATGAAGCTCATGATGACCATGGTCGCGAAGACCGGCCGCTTAATCGATGTATCGGAAATCCACATGAGAAAGTTCTCAGTTCACAGTTGACGGTTCGCGGAACAGTGCGCGGTTCGCAAGTTCAGTTAACGGGACTCGGCGATGCCGCGGACCTTCGATCCGGGCGCCAGTTGCTTGCGCGCGTCGGCGAGCACGGTGTCGCCGGCGGCAAGACCCTTGACGATCTGAATGTGCGTGGCGCTGCTCAGGCCTTCGGTTACTTCGGCAAACGTGACCGCGTTGCCCTGGACCTTCTGCACCACGCGCTTGCCGTCCCTGGTCGTGACCGATTCCTTCGGCACGAGGATCGCGTTCGACGCGGCGGCTTCGGTGATCCGCGCGCTGGCATACATGCCGGACAGCAACGCGCGTCCGTCGTTGGCGACGCGGACGTCGATCATGAAGTGGCGATTGCGCTCATCCACTTCGGGGGCGATCGCGGCAAGCTGGCCGGCAAACGCCTGTCCAGGCTTGGCCTGCACCGACACCAGCGCCTTCATGCCGACCCGCAGGCGGCCCGCTTCGAGTTCGGAGACGCCGGCTTCGAGCTTCATTTCGCTGAGGTCGGCGACGACAACGATCGGCTTGTCGCCGGGCGTCGAGCCCGCGTCGTAATTGCGTTCGACCACGTAGCCGTTGACCGGCGACGTGACGGTGGAGTTGCTCTGCACTTCGCGCGAGCGGCGCAGCGCCGCGTTGGCCTGGGCCAGGTTCGCGGTGGCGAGATCGCGCTGCGCGATGCTGGCGCGATGCGAGGTCTCGGCCGCGTCCAGGCGCTGGCGGGGAAGCGCGCCCTTTTCAAAGAGGTTCCTGGCGCGATCGTGCTCGAGCACCGCGTTCGCCAGGCCGGCTTCGGCGTTTTCGAGCGCCGCCTTGGCCACCGCAACCGCGGCCACCGACGCGTCCACCTGCGCGTCGATCTCACGACGGTCGATGGTGGCGATGGTCTGGCCGATCTTGACCGGATCGCCAATGTCGACGAGCACGCGTTCGAGCGTGCCCGGCAGCTTTGGCTTCACGGCCACGCGGCTGCGCGGCGCGAGCGTGCCGGAGATCTCGAGCGTCGACTCCACGTTGCCGACCGTGGCGGTCACGACCGGCACGTCCACGATGGCGGCTTCCGGCGCCGTCGTTTCAGGCGCCGCTTCCGCGGTCGTCGAAGACGAACTGCAGGCGGCGATGAATAACGACGCGCTCAGGAGGATGGCTGAACCCAACACGATCGGCAAACGATTACGACTCATGACTACGCACTCCAGCGGGCACAGGGGCCCCCGCGATTCCTTCACCCGGGCACTTGCAGGACACGAACGTGGTTGAAACGCCGGCCTGCAGGCCGGCGATGGTGGCGTTGAGGACGTCGCGCGCGAGCGCGTCGTAGTCCTCGCCGGTGGCGAGGCGGTGACGGATGCCGACGACGGCCGGACCGATCAGCGAGGCCCAGAGCATGTGCATCGCGGCATTGGGACTCAAAGTCTTCGGGAACGCGCCGGCGTCGATCGCGGCTTGTATTGCGGTGACGGCGTGATTGAGCATCTGTTGGAGGAACTCGAAGCCTTCCCACTGCTGCGTGATGCGGGGCACCGAGTGGTCCACGAACATCAACTGGAAGAACGCGGGCTGGTCCTGCGAGAACTGATAGAACGCCCACCAGCAGCCGCGCACGTTCTCGAGCGGGTCCCCGGTGTTCATCGCCGCGCGGACCTTTTCGTCGAGGCGATGAAAGCCTTCGGCCGCGAGGGCGAGAAAGATGTCGTCCTTGCTGCCGTAATAGCTGTAGATGGCGGCGGGGCTGTACTCGATGCGTTCGGCGATCTTGCGAATGGAGACGCTCTGATAGCCTTCAGCAATGAACAGGTCCCGTGCCGCGTCGAGAATGGAGTCGGTGACGGCCTGTCGTTCGCGGTCTTGTCGTTCTTTTGTGCCCATGTGTCCCAATAGAGTGGCGGGTGGTGAGACCAGCCTTGAAGCCTGAGTTAAACAGTGTTCAGTCTTCAAATGGTGTTAGACGAGACCGGCGTTTGGCAAGTTCCAATTTTCACAAGCGTGCACAGATAGTTTGTAACTGGTTGATCTAGATGCACTTACTGGCGACATTGATTTTCACGATTGGCGGCGTGATCTGCCACCAGCGACCGGAGCGGTCGTTCTTCTTGGAGGGTCAGCAGTTCCCGGTCTGCGCCCGTTGCACGGGCCTGTACGTGAGCGGAGTCGTCGGCCTGATGTCATGGTTCGGATGGAAACTCGCGCGGCGATGGCGCCGGATCGAGATCGATCCACGCGTGGCGCTGCGCGTGCTGATCCTCGCGGCCGTGCCGACCGTGGTGTCGGTCGCCACCGGCACGATGGGGTGGTGGGACGGCTCGAACGTCACGCGCGCGCTCCTCGCCATCCCCCTGGGTGTCTCGGCCGGCGCGATCGTCGCGGCCGTGTCCACAAAAGACCTGAGGTAAACTCGTGTCGTGCCCCCTGCAGTCGTGTGTGTGGTGTCGTGGCTCATCCCCGGCGCCGGTCATCTGCTGTTGGGGCGCCGCCAGAAAGGCGTGATCTTCCTGATCGCGCTGCCGGTGATGTTTGCGATCGGTCTCGCCCTCAAGGGCCGCCTCTTTCCCTTTGTGTTCTCCGAACCGCTCGTCGGACTCGCCGCGATGGCGAATCTCGGCATGGGGGTGACGTACTTCATCGCCAGCGGCCTCGGCCTCGGCGCGGGCGTCGTCACGGCGGCGTCCTATGAATACGGCAACACGTTCCTGATCGTCGCGGGCCTGCTCAACATGCTCGTGGTGATCGACGCGTACGACGTGCGCCTCGGACGGAAGTGATGACGAGCCATTTCGGGTTGATGATCGTCTTCGCCCTATTCGTCTCGCTGATCTTCGCGACGATTGCGAAAGACCAGCCTGCCGAACAACTCAAGGTGGGCGCGAAGATGTTCGGCAGCTTCATCGCCGCGGCGATCGCGCTCGGCTGGGTGATGCGTCTCTTCCCGTTGTGATCAGTCTCTGGCTGCCGGTTGCGGCCTGGATGGCCGCGATCTATTACGGCTCGGGCATGGCCGTCGTGCCGGGCCCCGTGGGCCAGATTTCTGACACCTACCTGCACGCCTCCGCCTACGCCAGCCTGTCACTCCTGACGCTCCGGGCGACGGCGAAAGGCCGCTGGGCGGGTGTGACCGCCACGGCACTGCTGGCGGCGTTCGTGATTGCGGTCGTGCACGGCATGAGTGTCGAATGGGAACAAATGTATGTGCCGACGCGAATGGCCGAATGGCGCGATGTCGGCAACGACGTGATTGGCGCGCTCCTCGGCCTCGGGCCGGCATGGGCGTGGAGTAAAATACGCCCTGCATGACCTTTGAAAACCTGCTGCTGGATCGCGACGACGCGGTCGCGATTCTCACCTTTAACCGTCCCAAAGTCCTGAATGCGCTGAACGCGCAGACCCTGTCGGAACTGGCGCAGGCCCTCGAATCGTTCAAGGCCGACGCCGGCGTGCGTGCGGTGATCCTGACCGGCGCGGGTGAAAAATCGTTCATCGCCGGCGCCGACATCAACGAGCTCGCGGTCCAGACGCCGATCGAAGGCAAGGAACACGCGCGCCGCGGGCAGCTGCTGTTCGATGCGATCGAGAACCTCGGCAAGCCGGTGATCGCCGCGGTCAACGGCTTCGCGCTCGGCGGCGGCTGTGAATTGGCGATGGCCTGCACGGTGCGCATCGCGGCCGACACGGCGCGGTTCGGCCAGCCCGAGATCAATCTCGGCATCATTCCCGGTTACGCCGGCAGCCAGCGGTTGCCGCGACTCGTCGGCAAGGGCATCGCGATGGAGATCCTGCTGACGGGCGACATGGTCAGCGCGCAGCGCGCGTATGAGATCGGCCTCGTCAATCGCATTGTGCCGGCCGCGGAATTGATGGCGGAAGCCAAGAAGCTGGCGCACACCTTTGCTTCGAAGGCGCCGATTGCGGCGCGCTACATCCTCGAAGCCGTCAATCAGGGCCTCGAGGCGCCGTTCCCGGTGGCGGAGTATCTCGAGACGGCGCTGTTCGGCGCGATTGCGTCCTCGTCCGACATGAAGGAAGGCACCACGGCGTTCCTCGAAAAGCGCAAGGCTGTCTGGCAAGGCAAGTAATGCGCATTGCGATCGTCGTCTCCCGCTTCAACGACTTCGTGACCGGCCGCCTGCTCGAAGGCGCGCAGGCGGGGCTGCGCGATGCCGGCCTCGCCGACGCGGACATCGAGATCCTGACGGTGCCGGGCGCCTTTGAAATTCCGATGGCCGCACAGCGGATGGCGGAGACCGGAAAGGTAGCGGCCGTCGTCTGCCTGGGGTGCTTGATCAAGGGCGCCACGCCGCACTTCGAATACATCTCGTCGGCGTGCGCGCACGGCATCACGGCCGCCGCGGCGAGCACCGGCGTGCCGATGGCGTTCGGCGTCCTGACGACGAACTCCGCGGAAGAGGCACTCGAGCGCGCGGTGCCGGGCCCCTCGAACAAGGGGCGCGAAGCGGCCGAGGCCGCGCTCGAAATGGCGCGCCTATTTGCCAAGATCGGCGATCCTCGTGACCGCTGACGCGCCGGATCCGGCCGAGCGGTGGGCAGGACGGCGACGCGCGCGCGCGGTGGCGCTGCAGGCGTTGTACGAGTGCGAGATTGGCCACCTGACGCCGCAGCAGGCGCTTGGCGTGCTGCACCATGCCGGCGCGCCCGACGTCGACGACCCCGGTGAGAGTGAACATGCGTTTGTCGTGTCGCTGGTCCGCGGCGCGATGGACGACCGCGACGCGCTCGACGTCCGCATCGGCGACGCGGCGAAGAACTGGCGCGTCGAGCGCATGGCGGTGCTCGATCGCCTGGTGATGCGGCTGGCGCTGCAGGAACTGCTGACGCATCGCGAAAGCCCGCCGCGCGTCGTCATGAGCGAAGCGATCGAGCTGGCGCGCGCGTACAGCGGCGAAGAAGCCGCGAAGTTTGTCAACGGTGTGCTCGACGGCGCGTATCGGAAATTGAAGGAAGAGGGCATTGTCGTCGAATGAGTAGCGAAGTCGTCCAGACCGAACAACGCAAGGCGAACCTCGAGGCGATCACTCGTCTCGGTTTTTCTGCGTACCCCAACAAGTTCGACACCACCCACACGATCTCGCAGCTGGTCGACGCGCATACCGCCACGCCCGCGGCCGATCTCGACGCGTCACGCGTCAACACCGTCGCCGCCGGCCGCATCGTCAGCGTCCGCAACTTCGGCAAGGCCGCGTTCTTCGTGCTGTCGGATGGGCGCGCGCGCCTGCAAATCTACGTGCGCCAGGACGCGCTCAGCGAGCGCGACTATCAACTGTCGAAGCTGCTCGACGTGGGCGATCAGATCGGCGTGACGGGACACCTGTTCCGGACCAAGACCAACGAGCTGTCGATCTGGGCGTCGTCGCTCGAGTTCCTGGCGAAATGTTTTCTGCCGCTGCCGGAGAAGTGGCACGGCCTGCAGGACGTCGAGATCCGCTATCGCCAGCGCTATCTCGACATGATCGTCAACCCCGACGTGCGGCGGGTGTTCGAGATCCGGTCGGCGGCGGTGTCGGCGATCCGCAGCTTCCTTGAAGGCCACGGGTTCCTCGAAGTCGAAACGCCGATGATGCAGCCGATCGCCGGCGGCGCGCTGGCGCGCCCGTTCGTGACGCATCACAACGCGCTCGACATGAAGCTCTTCCTGCGCATCGCGCCCGAGCTGTATTTGAAGCGGCTGACGGTCGGCGGCGTGGAACGGGTCTTCGAGATCAACCGTAACTTCAGGAATGAAGGGATCTCCACGCGCCACAATCCCGAATTCACGATGCTCGAGTTCTACTGGGCGTACGTGGACTACGAGCGATTGATGTCGTTTACCGAAGAGCTGCTGTCGTCGGTGGCGTTGACGGTCGTGGGCTCGACCGAGCTGCCGTACGGCGAACACACCATCAACATGTCGGCGCCGTTCAAGCGCATTTCGCTCCGCCATGCGGCCGCCGAGGAAGCCTCCAAGCGCCTCGGCGTGACGGTGATGGTGGAGGAGCTGCGATCGCTCGATTCCGCGATCGCGATCGCCAGGAAGCTCGGCATCGAAATCCCCAAGGGCGCCGGCGCCGGCAAGGTGGCGAGCGCGATCTTCGAGTCGCTGTGGGAAGCGCATCTCATCCAGCCGACCTTCGTCTATGACTTCCCGACCGAAGTGTCGCCGCTCTCGAAGCAGCGCCCTGACGATCCCGACACGGTCGAGCGCTTCGAGCTGTACATCGGCGGCTTCGAAGTGGCGAACGCCTTCAGCGAGCTGAACGATCCGGTGGAGCAGCGGCGGCGTTTCGAGGCGCAACTGACCGAACGCGCGGCCGGCGATCACGAAGCCCACGCCATGGACGAGGACTACGTGCGCGCGCTCGAGTACGGCATGCCACCCGCCGGCGGTGAAGGGATCGGCATCGATCGCCTGGTGCAGGTACTCAGCAACTCACCTTCGATTCGAGATGTGATTCTGTTCCCGTTGATGCGCCCACGGTCGGAGAGCCACGAATGAGCACCGCTGAAGGCCGATGGCCGAAGGCTGAAGGCCGCTAATGCCGTTTGAGCTGCAGGTCGCGCTTCGCTATCTGTTGGCCAAACGCCGGCAAGTCTTCATCTCCGTCATTTCCCTCGTCTCCACGCTCGGCGTCACCGTCGGCGTGATGGCGCTGGTCGTCGCACTGGCGTTGATGACGGGACTTCAGGGCGAGCTGCAAGCGCGCATCCTCGGTTCGTCGGCCCACGTCTTCGTTTACAAGCCCGCGGGCATCACCGACTATCGCGCCGAGATCGCCAAGCTCCGCGCCGTGCCCGGAGTGATCGGCGCCGCGCCCGCGGTGATGGGCAAGGCGATGATCAGCGGCCTCACCGACGGCTTCGTCGGACTCAAGGGCATCGATGCCGCGATGGAGGGGAGCGTCACCGACATCAACACCGCGCTCACCGACGGCACGCTCAACGGGCTGACGCCGGCGACGGAGGACGACCTCCCGGGGATCGTGCTCGGCCAGGATCTCGCGAAGGACATTGGCGTGAAGGTCGGCGAGACGGTGCGGCTGCTGACCCCGAGCGGATCGTTATCGCCGATGGGCGTGATGCCGCGCCAGCGCCGCTTCACGGTCGTCGGCCTGTTCCACATGGGCCTCTTCGAAGTGGACTCGGGCACGGGCTTTGTCGACCTGGACCGCGGCATGCTGCTGTCGGGCACCGATAAGGTGGAGCACCTCGAACTGAAGGTCGCCAACGTGTATGACGCGCCGCGAATTGCGGATCAGATCGCGAATGACTTCGGCCCCGACTATGTGACGCAGGACTGGACCGACATCAACCAGCAGCTGTATTCAGCGCTGCTGCTCGAGAAGATCGGCATGGGCATCGGCATCGGCCTGATCGTCGCGGTCGCCGCGCTGAATATCGTCGCCTCGCTGATCCTCCTGGTGATGGAAAAGACCCGCGACATCGCGATCCTCAAGACGATGGGCGCTTCGTCAAAGAGCATCACGATGATCTTCCTGCTGCAGGGGACGATCATCGGCGTCATCGGCACGATCATCGGCGCGGCCGGCGGTGCGCTGCTGTCGTACGTCCTCGATCACTACCGCCTGATCAAGATCCCCAGCGACGTGTACCAGGTCAGCTACCTGCCGTTCAAGTTGTTGCCGGGCGACTTTGCCGCGGTCGTGATCGGCGCGGTGCTGGTGTGCTTCCTGGCCACGCTCTACCCGTCGCGCCAGGCGGCGCGCCTCGATCCGGCGCAGGCGCTGAGATACGAATAGCGATGGCCTTCGTCACCGTCACCGGCCTCAACAAGTACTACACCGCCGCCGGCAAGCGGCTGCACGTGTTGCGCGACCTCGACCTCTCGGTGGAGAAGGGCGAGATGGTGGCGATCATGGGCGCGTCTGGCGTGGGCAAAAGCACCTTGCTGCACGTGCTCGGCGGACTCGATTCGATCGACAGCGGCCAGGTCCGCGTCGGCGAGCACGACATCGCGACGATGAGCGACGAGGCACGGGTGGCCTTTCGCAATCGCCACATCGGGTTTGTGTTCCAGTTCCATCACCTGCTGCCGGAGTTCACGGCGGTGGAAAACGCGATGATGCCGATGCGCATTGCGCGCGTGCCTGCCGCCGATGCGCGGCCGAAAGCGGAAGCGCTCCTGACGCGCGTCGGCCTCGGTCACCGCTTCGACCATCGCCCCGGGATGTTGTCGGGCGGCGAACAGCAGCGCGTCGCGGTGTCGCGCGCGCTGGTGATGCAGCCGTCGCTCCTGCTCGCCGACGAACCGACCGGCGACCTCGACGAGGCGACCGCCGACTCGCTCCACGAGCTCCTGCGATCGATGCATGCGGAGTTCGGCCTGACCGCGATCATCGCCACGCACAACCCGCGGCTCGCCGCGCAGTGCGATCGGACTCTCCGCCTTGAAGGCGGAAAGTTGATCTAACGCCCGCGCCTCAGCATTTCCATTTCGATCGCCGCGAGCAACGCCATGGCGCCACCCCGATCGTCGGCGCCGTTGACCACCGGCCGGTTCAAGTAGTAATCCTTCGTCGGCCCGACGCCGGTGCCGGAGCATACGTCCTTCACGGTGCCGTCCGGATTGACGCGTGCCGCCACTGCCGCCCATCCGCGATTGACGATCGGCTCGAACGTCTTGCGATCGATCCAGCCAAGACGCAGACCACGCGCCATCGCCGCCGTTGTCATCGCCGTCACCGTCAACTCGCGATAACTGGTCGGCTCGTCGACGACCTGCCGCCAACTGCCGTCATCAGATTGCAGCGCGGCCAGGGCGGTCACGTGCTTGCGATAGATGTCGAGCACGCGCGCGCGGTCGCTCCATCCCGCCGGCAAGTTGGTCAGCGCTTCGGTGACGCCTAACAGCGCAAAGCCATTGCCGCGGCCCCACGCGTGCGGACCGTCAGCGGCGTGAATGAAGATGCCGTCAGGCCGCTGCAACCTGGCGGCGTACGTGGTGAGGAGCTTGCCGACGACGGCGGCTTGTTCCGGCGTGGCGAGGCGCGACAGGACGGAGCTGGCCATGAACATGTCGTCGGTCCAGCCGGTGGCGAAGCGAATTGCCTGGTCAGGCGTCTCCGGCATGATGAACTGGCCGATCTTGATGGCCAGGCCGCGGGCCGCGTCATCGCCCATCAATCGTCCCGCATCGGCGAGGGCCAGGCCACCCGCGAAACTGGTCAGTCGATACGGCTCGGAGATGATCGGGGTCTTGCCGGACGTGAAGGCGGATATGTCCCTGGCAGCCTTTTCCTTCCATTGCGGCTCGGCCGTCAGTTCCGAGAGCCGCATACTGTTGGACCAAGCCAGCGCCGGTATGTAGCTGAGAATCGGCTGCGCCGGGTATTTCGCGGCCAGAATTCGCGCGACGGCGAGGGGGTCGGCCGGCGCCTGGGCCGTCACATGTGCGGCCGCCGTCATCCAGCCAACGGTCAATAAGGCAGCCAATCCCGCGCTCAGTCTCATCCAGGGCCTCCGGTCGCCATCATCCTACCCCCGACATTGGCTGGCCGCCGCGGTAAGCAGTAGGGTTTCCCGGGACGTATGCAGCCATACGAGGGCAATGGGTATTGCCGCCGACGCTTTCAAACAAGGAGTTAAGGAATGATTCGCAAGAGCTTATTGGTTCTGATTTGCGCCGTGATGCTGGCGCCGTCGATCGCCTGGGCGCAGGACGCCAAGGCATTTCTTGGTGATTGGGTGCTGACGATCGAAGGCCGCCGTGGCCCGCAGGAGCGTCCGCTGACCATCAAGGACACCGCCGGCAAGCTGTCGGCCGTGCTGGGCGGCGGCCGTGGCGGCGACGTCAACATCAGCGACGTCACCGTGAAGGGCAACGAAGCCACCCTGAAGTTCTCGCAGACGACTCAGCAGGGCGACGTGCCGGTGGTGATGACGCTGACCCTGAAGGACGGCACGCTGACCGTCAAGCAGGACATGGCGGGCGGCCAGTTCACGCAGAACGGCACCGGCAAGAAGAAGGGCTAGCTAACGCTCTTCGTACCACGCGCGCAATTGCGCTTCGGTTTCGGCGGACGCTACGAACAGGTCCGCCGGATACCGCCGATGCGCCAGGATCGACTGGAAGATCAGGAATCGCTGATCCTGGTTCGCCGCCAGCCCCGCCAGATACTGCAACCGCAGGCTCCGCTCACGATTAATTTCCGCATCCGCCAGCCACGGCGCCAGGTCCGTGCCCCGGCCGGCGTAGGTGCCGAGAATATTGGCCGCCGATTTGAGGACCACGGCCTCGAGTGATTTCTTGACGCGTGGCGCCGCGTCGATGCGCGCCTGGATCGCCGCTTCGCTGATCGGCGTCTGTTCGGCGCGGCCGAGCGCGACCAGGTCATAACCCTCTTCGAGCAGGTCGGGATTCCACAACGTCGTGTCCGGAAACACTTTCGCGAACGTCCCGATCTCGCTCTTGACCGACGCCAGGCTCGTTTCGTAGAGCGGGATCCACTGTGTGACGACGCCACCCGGCGTGAGATGTTGCTTGGCGAGCGTCAGGTATTCGAGCGAATACAACGTGGCGGCGCCACGCACCCACGGGTGAATCGGATCCGAGGTAATGATGTCGAACTTCTCGTTGGTCGTCTGCAGGAAGTGATGCGCATCGTCGAACACCAACTGCACGCGCGGATCATCGAACACGTGATGGTTTTCGTTCCCGAAGAATGCGCGCGCGCTCACCGGCACGAGCGGCTCGATGTCGCAAATGACGATGCGTTCGATTTCCGGATGAATCGAGAGTGAGCCGGCGGTGACGCCGGCGCCGACGCCGACGATCAACACCGACTTGGGATGCGGATGGAGCAGGGCCGGCACGTGGCCGAGCATGCGCTCGAGGCGCATGTCGATGTCCATGTCGGAGGCTTCCACCTTGCCGGCAATGTGAAACTGCTTGGCGCCCCCGGTGCCTTCCGTCACCGCGATCGACGCGGTCGCGCCTTCGCCGAGATACAAGAAGCGCTTGATCGAGTCCCACGAGTTCACCGATCGGCCGTAGGCGATCAGCCGGCCGGGGACGGCGGGGACGAAGACGATGCCGGCGATCGCGAGCGTGCCGACCACGGCCAGTTGCAGTGCACGGCCACGGTTCGCTCGATGCCAGAGCAGGGCGACGGCGGTGAGGCCGGCGACGAGCACCAATGCCTGCTGTGCGCCGTGGCTGCCGAGACGTGGAATGCCAATCAACGTGAACAGGATCGCGCCGGCCAACGCGCCAATCGTGTTGGTGGCGTTGATCGCGGCGACATGACCGGTGAAATTGCGCGCGCGCCCGGCCGCACTTCGACTTCGCTCAGCGCAAGCCAGCGTCAGCGGGAAGCTGGCGCCCCAGAGAATCGTGGCGGGCAGCAATGCGAAGGCGCAGCGCAGCCCATCAAACGCGAATGCCACGAATGGCGCCGAGCGGATGTTCGGCAGATAGGTTGAGGTGGGCTGCCAGTGCGGCAGCACGTTGACGATCGCCCAGGCGCCGCCGCCGATCGCGAGCGCCAGCATGCCTTGAACAAGGCCGAGCGCCGCGCGTGAATCGCGGACTGTGCGCGCCAGCCGCGAACCGATCAGGCCACCGATCCCGAGACCCGTCAGGAACACAGCCAGGATCAGGGAGAAAGTGTAGACACTCGCGCCGAACAACAACGACAGTTGGCGGGTCCACACCACTTCCGCACCTAAGGCCGTAAAGCCGGATAGAGCGGCGGCTGCATAAATGACCGCGGGCACTTTCTCGGGTGCGTACGGTGCGTGCGGGGACTCGGGTGCCGGGTCAGGTGCCGGTGCCGGTGCTCCCGCCGACTTTGCCATCGTCCATGACCCGATGGCAATCGCGGCGTTGATTGCAACGGCCACGTACGTCGCCATAAAAGTGTCGTAGACGCGCAATAAATAGAAACCCGCGATAACGGTGCCGATGGCGCCGCCGGCGAGGTTGGCCATGTAGAGCAGGCCCACTGATTCGGCGTCGTCGCCTCTCGATTTCCAACGAGAGATCGCCGGCAGCGTCGCGCCCATCAACATCGTCGGCGGTGTCAGCACCACGACGCAGACGATGGCGCGCCACACGATGGCCTCCTGGCCGTGTCCGGCCAGCGACAGATACGCCGTCTGCAGGAAGGGCAGTGCCAGTGGAATCGTGAGTCCACATAAGCCGATGCCGGCCTCGAGCGCGGCCACCACACGCAACGGGTGCGCCCGCGACGGGATCAGCTTGGGAAGCAGCCAACTGCCGAGGGCCATGCCGCCCATGAACGCCGACAGGATCACGGCTACCGAGATCGACGACGCGCCGACGACGAGTTGGACGAGATAAAACCAGACGGTCTCGTAAATGAGCGCGGCGCAGCCGCTGGCGAAAAACAGGATGAGTAAACGGATCATCGGTGGCATCCTACCTTGGCCATGTCTCGAGTGGATGTGATAGTTGTGGGGCTGGGCGGGATGGGCAGCGCTGCCGCCGCGCATGCCGCGGCGCGCGGCCAGCGCGTGCTCGGCATCGAGCAGTTTCAGCCCGCCCACGATCAGGGTTCGAGTCACGGCCGATCGCGGGTCATCCGGCTCGCCTATTTCGAACATCCCGCGTATGTGCCGCTGCTGCGGCGCACCTACGAATTGTGGCGCCGCCTTGAACGCGACACGGGACGCGACTTGCTGCAGATCACCGGCGGCCTGATGATCGGCGCTCCCGATAGTGAGGTGGTCGCCGGGAGCTTGCGCAGCGCACAGGAGCATCACCTCGATCACGAGATGTTAAGCGCTGCCGACATTCATCGACGATGTCCCGCCTTCACGCCGCCACCGGGAGTGGTGGCGCTGCACGAGCGCGATGCGGGCGTGGTCTTTCCCGAGGAAGCGATTCGCGCGCACCTCGATGTCGCCGTCGATCACGGCGCGCGCGTGCACTTCGATGAGCGCGTCGAGGACTGGCGCGTCACCAGCACCGGCTCGATCGAGGTGCAAACGTCGCGATCGCGCTATGAGGCGGAGCGGCTGATTCTCGCGCCGGGGGCATGGGCGTCCACGCTGTTCAAGATCGATCGCCTCCCGCTCGAGGTGGAACCGCAGCAACTGCATTGGTTTCAACCCGAGGGCGGAGCCGCGGCCTTTAGCTCCGATCGTTTCCCGATCTACATCTGGGATCTTGGCGACGGCATTCAGTTCTACGGCTTCCCGGCGGACGATGACGGGCGCGTCAAGGTAGCGTTCTTTCGATCGAAGGTGAAAGGGGAGGCTGCGATCAGGAATGCCCTGCAGCCATGCATCCCGGCGCTCGCTAACGGTGCGCTCGTCGACACCGTGAACTGCAAATACACGCTCACGCCGGATCAGCATTTCGTGATCGGCCTGCATCCCGATCACGCCAACGTGGTGATCGCGTCACCGTGCTCCGGGCACGGCTACAAGTTCGCGAGCGTGATCGGGGAGATCCTGGCCGATCTCGCGATTGCAGGATCGACGCGCCACCGCATCGATCTCTTCGATCCGAAGCGTTTTACAGGTTCGCCATCTTGAAGATCGCTTTCGCGATCCCCGAGTAGTCCTCTTCGCCTTCGCCGGCCGCGATCTGCGCGTTCACGAGTTGCTGCACCACGGCGCTGGTCGCCGCAGGCACGCCGTTCTCGGCGAGCGTGTTCATCGCAATGCCGAGGTCCTTCTTGAACAGCTTTGCCTTGAAGCCGGGCTTCCAGTTGCCGGTGATCATGCGTTCGCCGTGCACTTCAAGAACGCGGCTCTGCGCGAAGCCGCCCATCAGCGCGGCGCGCACTTTCATAGGATCGACACCGGCCTTGCGCGAGAGCGCGATCGCCTCCGCGACGACGGCCATCGTGCCGCCGAGCACGATCTGGTTGCAGGCCTTGCAGATCTGACCGGCGCCGGATTCGCCGACATGCACGATGCGATCGGGCTTGCCCATCGCGCTGAGAATCGCGCGCACGGATTCGAGCGCGGCCGCGTCGCCACCGACCATGAAGGTGAGCGTGCCGTCGATCGCGCCGATCTCGCCGCCGCTCACCGGCGCATCGAGCATCGACCCGCCGAGTTCCTTCGCGCGCGCCGCCAGGCGCCGCGCGATCGCCGGCGCAATCGTGCTCGAATCGACGATCACGGTGCCCTTTTGCATCGCGCTAAAGACACCGTTGTCGCCTTCGAGCACCTTCGATACGTCCGGGCCGTCGGGCAGCATGGTGATGATGTATGTCGCGGTGCGCGCCACCGCCGCGGGTGAATCCGCTTTCGTCGCGCCTTCCTTGACGAGTTCGTCCACCGCGCTCGCGCTCCGGTTGTGGACGATGACGGAAAAGCCCTTCTTGAGAAGATTGCGGGCCATGGGCTTGCCCATGAGACCCAGGCCGATGAATCCGACGGTATGTGTCATAGAGCTTTAAACTTTAAACCTTAAACTTAAAACTTCGTAACCCAGTCCCAACCGGCCGCGGCGCGTTCCAGCAGGAACGGCACATCTTCGCGCAGCACGTAGCCCTGCTTAACCAACGACAACGCCGATTCGGTGACGCGGCCAAGATAATCGGTCTTGCCGTGATAGCGCTCGTCGAGGGCTTTGCGTGGATCGCCCGCGCGATCGGCGGCGGTCTTGGCGAACGGAATCAGGCTGCCGAGTAGCGGCACGATCGCCGTTGGGTTGCCGGTCGCGGTCGATCGGAAATTCCACCCGGTGAGCGTCCCGATCGGCACCGCTTGATCGGGCAGGCGAATGCCGGCGAGTTCATTGCCGTCGTCATCCACCTGCGGCACGAGGAACGGCCAGCTACCCGCCGGCGCATCGACGCTTGCGCGATGCGGTTCCGGAATCCCCTTCGGTGAGGTCACGCCGTTCAACGCGGGCCACTTCAGCGAGGCGACCGGCGTGAGCGTGCCGTCCGAGAGACGCGGATACTTGCTGGCCGGCGGCTCGACGCCGTCGCGCACCCAGCGGTCGAGCGCGAGCACAAAGGCGCGGAGCGCAATCGTGTGAGGCGTGGGATTCGGCAGTTGCTGACCGGTGCCGCGGCTGTTCGGGCCGCCGGACTCCGCCAGCGGCCGCGGCGGGAATTGTGCGGGGCCGTGCTGCGACCCGGCGACGTGATACACGCGCACATTGGCGGGCAGTGTCAGATCGCTGGTGCCGTCGATCGACGTATGGACCAGCGCGGCCGCGCGGCCGGTGCCCCAGTATTCGACCGATGAATTCGTGTAGATGATTTTCGGCGCGAGACCGCCTGGGTACTTGCCGAGCAGCGCATCGCTGCGGCCCGTCAACGGATCTGTTTCCACCGCATCGGTGAACGGAAACTTCAACGCGGCATATTGATCGAGGCCGACCGCTTGCGAAAACCGCGTATTGAAATCACCGCGGCCCGCGCCGGCGATGTGCGGCATCATCCCGTCAAACACCTTGCGGCCGTGTTCGTCGACGTTGAAGCCGCCGTAGAGATACTCACGCAGGAAGCGGCCGCTCTGCGACGCGCCGTAGATGTGCAGGTACTTGCCGTGCACGGGCACGTTGCCGCCGTTCTTCATCGCCGAGGCGACGTCGCGAATCGCCGCCATGCCGACGCCGGCGATCGGCGGATTCGAGACGCGGTACTTCAATTCGTAGATGCGCCCGGGCTCGAAGCCCGAGGCCATCGCGACGCGCGGGCACGGCAGGCCGGCGCAGCGGCCGGTGCCTGCCGATGCCGGCGCCATGAACTGCCAGCTGCGGCGGGGCAGCGGCGTGGGCGGATCCCACACGGCATCGCGCACGGTCAGCGTGGCGGTCTCGTCGTGCATGTCGAACGGCGCGTAGAGCGGCACGTCGCTGAAGCTGACCTCGGTCGCCGGCGCATCGACCACGGTCTGCGCGGCGATCGTTTCGATCAACGGCGCGCCATTCTTCGTGGCCTTCGGCGGGCTGACCTTCAGGCCCGCGACGTCGAATTCCCATCCGACCCACACCAGCGTGAATCCGTTGCGCATCAGCAAGCCGTCGCCGAAATGTTCGGGCAGCATCGGATCGTTCGATCCGGTCGCGCGATTGAACGTCGTCAACAGGCCCTTGCCGCCGCGATTGGACACCTCGAACAGCACCGAGCCCGAGGCCCGGGCCGGATCTTGCGGCGCCAGGATGAAGAGGTCGGACGAGAACTCGACGCGGCCGCGCGCGTTGCGCGGCGCGAGATCGAGATCCGCGATGGCACGATCGCGCGGATCGTTGGGATCGAGCTCAAAGAACACCGTGCCGGTGATCTTTTCGTACGGACCGGCCGCGCCGAACCACAGGCCGTTGGCGACGACCGTGCGCGAAGCGATCGCGACGCGAGTGACGTCAGCCCAGGCCGGCGAGATCAGGGCGACGGAGAGGAGTGCGGCGAGGACCAGGCGGCGTGAGTGCACCATGCGCGGGAGGCTAACACGCCTTGGCGATCAGAACACCCAGGTGCTGACCTGGCCGGCGCGGTCCAGTTTTCGAACCAGGTGCTCGTCCAGGAGATAGAGGGTGCCGTCCGGGGCGAAGCTCATGTCCCTGATGTAGTGGAAGGTGGCGCGCGCCGCGGCGCCGTCCCGCGGATCGTCGCTCGCGTCGGCGTAGGGCACCGTCGCCCCGGTCACCGGAACTACCGTCGCGCCCGTCTCATTGACGCGCAACACCGCGAGCACGCTGCCGCCGTCGCGCTTCATGATCCGGCTGGCGATATGGATGCGGCCCTGCGGATCCACGGCCACCGCGGTGATGCCATCGAGCTGGTGCTTGGCCGGGCTGGTGCCGACCTTGGAGGCCCAGAGCACGCGCTTGAACTCACCGGTCGGCTTGATGCGCCACACCGTCATGAACAGGTTGTGCACGGGCCGCGCCACCGACATGCTCGCGGTCGTCACCAGCTCGCCGTGCACGGCATCCCACGCAATGAACTCGAGTCCCGGCCGGTCTTCCTTGGGGATCGCCTCGCCGCAGGCTTGCTCGGGCGTGATCACGGTCGTGACTTTTCCGTCGCTGGACAACCGGCGCAACGCGCACAGCGATTGATCGACGATCCAGGTATTGCCCTGCGGATCCACTGCGATCCGCGACGCCATGTTGAAGCGCGCGGCATCCGCGGCGCCGTCGTTCGTGCCGCGAACCTGCGACGCTTGTCCACTCTCTTCGCAGGCGAATGGCACGCCGGCGATGCGATGGACCATGCCGTCCGTGCCGACGCGGACGACGCCGAAGTCGATCGCCTTGACCAGGGCGCCGCCGGCCGCGATGGCGAAATTCTCGGGATCGAGATGCGTGCGCGCGTAGGCGGCCTCGCACTTGGTCCCCGCCGTCTTGCCGTAGGTGTTGGTGCTGCGGGTGTAAAGCGGGGTGACCGCGCCGTCAGCGGCGACCTTCCAGAAGCCGGTGCCGACCGCGTGTCCGTCCTTGTCGAGGCCCGCCCGGCCGCCAACCACCAGGCCGCCGTCGGCGGTGGCGCTAAGGCCGGTCATCTGGACGAAGAGGACCTTGGCCGGGTCCATGAAGGGATTGGTGATGCTGATTGGCCCGGCGGTCGCGTCGAACTTCTGCCCGTAGACCACATGCATCGTCACGCGCCGCGTGGTGTCGCTGACCTTGCCGGTAGCCGCCGGCGGCACATAGGACTTTTCGGCGTCGCTATAACGGCCGCCGTCAGGCACGCTGGTTTGCGCGCCCGCGAGGGCCGGGATGATCACGGCCAGGAACAGCAGCGATGCTTGCACCTTGCTCGCGCGGCGGCGCCGGCGTCGTTCAGGACCGACAAACAGGAGGCCCTTGCGCGAGCGCAGAAATTCCTGGACGACGAAGCCGGTGGCGGCGGAGGCCACGAATCCCGCGATCGCAATCAACATGGACCGCAATGATTGCAGAAGATCGGCGAGGTTGTCGGCTTCTGCTCGAAGTGCTGCCGAAGTCTGTGCAGCGGTCACGACCGGAGGACGCGCGACGGGTAAGGGGACTGGTGTGGCGCGGAGTGGTCGGGCGGGATCCGGCTCGTTGGCGGGCGCCGGCGGGTGATCGGCGGCCAGCCTCAGCCCCGACTTGTCCGCGGACACTCGAAGGGCCGCCACCGAGGCGGCACCCAGATCAAATCGTTCGATGCGCGTTTGATCGAACTTGTCCGGGAGGGAGCGGACGCGTACGCGGACGACCCGGACGCCCGGATCGAGATCGAGCGTGCGGGTGAAACCCCGCTCGGCGCGTTTGCCGAACATCTTGAAGCGCTTGCCGCCACCATCGACCTTGGTCTCGAGCGCCGGCGTGCCATCGACCGAGACCAGTAGATCGGCGCTGCCAAAACCGTGGTGGACCTCGAGATTCAGATGCGCGGGCCTGCCCGGTTCCGGCTGGGTGGCGCGCTTCAGCATCGGAGACGGCGCGACGGCCGATGGAAGAGGCAGGACCGGATGCGGGGTCGCGGTGATGGGCGCGGCCGGCACCGGGATGGCTGACCACCACGGACTGACCAGCAGGGCGGTCAGCGCCACCGCACCCGTGAGCTGCGCAATCAGGGGGAGTCGCGCTCGAACCGGAAGCCATTGCGGCCAGACAATCGAGTCCCACCGTGACGCCTGAACCACTGCCTCACCTCACGCTGGGGAGCGCTGCCGGCATCCTACACTAAAGGCGCGGGGCAATCCAAAACTCCGAAGTCACTGTTTTTACACGAGTTAGCGGGATTGCAACCCTGTAAATCGCCGAATTGGCCGTATAATGTTCCTAAAGCGGCAATGGCGGCGGACTTGTCCGCCGTGGCCGTAAAAGGCGGAGGCGGATGTTCGAGCGTTATACCGAACGAGCCAGGCGGGTTCTCTTCTTTGCCCGCTATGAGGCGAGCCAGCTCGGAAGCATCTCTATCGAGACCGAGCACTTGCTGCTGGGTCTGATCCGTGAAGGCAAGGGCCTCACGAGCCGGATCTTTGCCCGATCCCACCTGTCCCTCGAAAATATCCGGAAAGATATCGAAGGCCGCACGGTCTTCCGCGAGAAGGTGTCGACCTCGGTCGAAATTCCGTTCAGCGCCGAGACCAAGCGTGTCCTCCAGTACGCCGCGGAGGAAGCGGATCGGCTGCTGCACAACTACATCGGCACCGAGCACCTGCTGCTCGGCATCCTGCGCGAAGAACGCTCGGTGGCCGCGACGATCCTGATGGAGAAGGGGATGCGTCTCCACCAGGTTCGCGAAGACATCGTCCAGCTCCTCAACGAGAAGACGTCGCTGACCCGCGTCAAGGAAACACCGCTCCTCGCCGAGTTCTCGCGCGACCTCACCGAGGCGGCGATGAAGAACCAGCTCGATCCGCTGGTCGGCCGCGACTACGAGCTCGAGCGTGTGCAGCAGGTGCTGTGCCGCCGCACCAAGAACAACGCGGTGCTGATCGGGGAACCCGGCGTCGGCAAGACGGCGATCGTCGAAGGCCTGGCGCAGAAGATCGTCTACGGCGACGTGCCGCATTTCCTCGCCGACAAGCGCCTGCTGGCGCTCGACATTTCGTTGATCGTCGCCGGCACCAAGTACCGCGGCCAGTTCGAAGAGCGCCTCAAGGCGATCATGAAGGAGCTGGTCGACAACCCGAACATCATCGTGTTCATCGACGAGTTGCACACGCTGGTCGGCGCCGGGTCGGCGGAAGGCTCGCTCGATGCGGCCAATATCCTCAAGCCGGCCTTGAGCCGCGGCGAGATCCGCTGCATCGGCGCGACCACGCCGGCGGAATATCGCAAGTACATCGAAAAGGATCGGTCGCTCGAGCGCCGTTTCCAGGCGATCAAGGTCGATCCGCCGTCGGAGAGCGAGACCATCTCGATCCTGATGGGCGTGAAGGACCGCTACGAGCAGTTCCATCACGTCGAATACACGCGTGAAGCGATCGAAGCCGCGGTCTACCAGTCGAGCCGCTACATCACCGATCGATTCCTGCCCGACAAGGCGATCGACCTGGTCGACGAAGCCGGCGCGCGCGCCAAGCTGCGCGAGGCGGGCTACAGCGAGGAGTTCGGCGAGATCAACAAGAGCATCCGCGTCGCCGTCGAGCAGATGGAGAGCGCGGTCTCGGCCAAGGATTTCGACAAGGCGCAGTTCTACCGCGAGCAGGAGCAGGTCGCGCGCGAGAACCTGCAGTTCGTCCGCGAGAAGTTCGACGTGCGCTCCAGCGCGCGCAAGGTGGTGGTGTCGCGCGCCGAGATCGATGAAGTCGTCTCGAAGTGGACCGGCGTGCCGCTCGCGTCGATCAACCAGGATGAAAGCGACAAGTTGATCCGCATGGAGGCCGACCTCCACAAGCGCGTCGTCAGCCAGGAACGCGCCATCTCCGCGGTGTCGCGCGCCATTCGCCGCTCGCGCGCCGGGCTGAAGAGCCCGAATCGCCCGGTCGGCAGCTTCATGTTCCTCGGACCGACCGGTGTCGGCAAGACCGAGCTGGCGCGGGCCCTGGCGTCGTTCCTGTTCGGCAGCGAGACCGCGCTGATTCGTTTCGACATGTCGGAATACATGGAGAAGCACTCGGTGTCGAAGTTGATCGGCTCGCCGCCGGGGTACGTCGGCCACGAAGAGGGCGGCCAGCTCACCGAAAAAGTGAAGCGCAACCCGTATTCGGTCGTGCTGCTCGACGAAATCGAGAAAGCGCATCCGGACATCTTCAACATCCTGCTGCAGGTGTTCGAAGACGGCCACCTCACGGACGGCCTGGGCAATCGCGTCAACTTCAAGAACGCGATCCTGATCATGACCTCGAACATCGGCGCGCGCTTCATCCAGAAGAAAGCGTCGCTCGGCTTCCAGACCAGCGAAGCCAACGATACGAAGGGCGTGCAGGAAATGGTGCTCGGCGAAGTGAAGCGCACCTTCAATCCCGAGTTCATCAACCGCGTCGACGAATTGATCGTGTTCGACGCGCTCAACGACGACGAACTGCGCAAGATCCTCGGGCTGCTGGTCGATCAGCTGAACGTCAACCTGCTCGACCGGCGGATGAAAGTCCTGGTCTCACCCGAGGTGACGGACTGGATCATCGACATCACCTGTAAGGACCGTTCGTACGGCGCACGCCCGTTGCGCCGGGCCATCCAGCGCTATATCGAGGACCCCCTGGCCGAGGAGCTCATTCGCGGGCACCTGCAAGGCGGGGAGATCGAGGTCTACCTCGAAGGCGGGCAGCTGGCTTACCGTCCAGCCGGCCAACCGGTCGTCGCAGGCCGCCGGTTAACCTCGAACGTCTGAAGTTGCGGTAGCATTAAGGGTTGTTGACCAGCGCCCGACATCATTAGGCAGAACCAGCTTGTACTCTGTGAACTTGAGAATTGTTGTCCTTTTGGGCCTGTTAGTGGCCCCTGCGTTCGCCTTCGCCGGCCAGAATCCTGTGCCGGTTCCGGCGCAATCGCCGGCTGTCTCACAGGCGGCGCCGGTTCGACAGCCGCCGGCCGGTTCGGGGCCGGTCATTCGGACGACCGAGTTGCGGTTCCATCCCGTCAACGAGTCGATCATCGAGGCCCAGACCTACCTGTATTACATCCAGACGCCGCTCAGCCGGCCGTCGGAAAACTTCTGGGTGCCGTACGACGACAAGACCGAGCAATCGCTGCTCGACGACTTCAAGCGCCTGTGGGCCACCAACTTCCTCGACAACCTGTGGATTGAAACGCTCGACGAGCCGTTCGAAAACGGCGTGCTCGGCAAGCACGTGATTTACCACATGGAAGAGCGGCCGCGCGTCAAGATCGTGGACTACACCGGGTCCACGAAAGTCGAGCGCACCAAGATCGACGAGAAGATGAAGGAGCTCGGCATCCAGCTCCGCCTCGACTCGTTCCTCGACCAGGCCGTCGTCAAGCGCGTCCAGGGCCTCGTCAAGTCGTTCATGGCCGAGAAAGGCTTCGAGTTCGCGGAAGTCACCTCCACCGTCGAACCGCTGCCGGCCGGCCCCAAGCTCGTGAAGGTCGTGTTCGACGTCAAGGAAGGGCCGAAGGTCAAGGTCCGCACGCTGAACTTCAACGGCAACTCGGCCGTCAGCGACCGGACGCTCGCCCGGCAGATGAAGTCGACCAAGGCGCACAGCTTCTTGTCGAAGATCACCGGCAAGGGCACTTATAACGAGAACAAGTTCGACGAAGACGCCGAAAAAGTCGTCGAGTATTACCGCAACCACGGCTACATCACCGCGCGCGTCGGCCAGCCCGAGATCAAGTCGCTCGAGGATAGCGCCGACAAGAAGACCCGCTGGGTCGAGCTGAACATCCCGATCGACGAAGGCCAGCGCTATCGCGTCGGCACCTTCAAGTTCGAGGGCAACAAGATCATCGACAGCAAGTTCATCGAGCCTCAATACAAGTTGAAGGTCGGTGACTGGTACTCGGACAAGCCGATTCGCAATGGCCTGGTGAAGTCGCGCGAGATGTACGGCTCGCTTGGCTACTTCGAATTCACCGGCTTCCCGGATCTCGAGCCGGTCGCCGCCGCAGAGGGGCCGATCGCCGGTCCCGCGACACCCACCGTCAACGTGACGATGCGCATGACGGAAGGCGAGCAGTACTTCGTCAACCGCCTGACGTTTGCCGGCAACACCACGACGCGCGACAACGTGATTCGCCGCGAAGTGCGCGTGCTCGAAGGCGCGCCGTTCAACACCGAGGCGCTGAAATACAGCGTCAAGCGCCTGAACCAGCTCGGGTACTTCAAGCCGCTCGAAGAGGGCAAGGGCATTGACGTCCAGAAGACGCCCGGCGAAAAGAACCAGGTCGACGTCACGCTGAAGCTCGAAGAACAGAATCGCAACCAGCTGACGTTTGGCGCCGGCGTGTCGCAGTTCGAAGGCTTTTTCGGCCAGCTGTCGTTCCAGACCTCGAACTTCCTCGGCCGCGGCGAGTCGCTGACGCTGTCGCTGCAGGCGGGTTCGCGTTCCGAGAACTATCAGCTCGCGTTCACCGAGCCGTTCCTGTTCGATCGCAACATCACCGGCGGCGTGGATGTTTATAAGCGCACGTTGCGCTACATCGATCAGTTCACGCAGGAAGCCACCGGCGGCAACGTGACGAGCGGCTTCCCGCTGGCCGGCTTCTCGCGCATGTTCCTGACCTACAGCTTCGAAGCCGTCAAGGTGTCGGACCTGAACCCGGTCTACTACGCGCCGGAGCTGGTGCAGCGCAATCCCTACCTGCGCGATTCGCTCCTGCTGGGCGAAGGCGGGCAGCGCACCATCAGCAAGTTCGTGCCGAGCTTCGTGCACAACACCGTCGACAACCCGATCTTCCCGAACAACGGCGTGCGGCTGACCGGCTCGTTCGACTTCGCGGGCATCGGCGGCAACACCAACTTCCTGAAGCCGCGCTTTGAATACGCGCAGTTCAAGCCGCTCAACCGCCGCATGTCAGTCGGCTATCGGACGCAGGTGGAATACGTCCGGCCGTACGGGTCGACCACCACGTTGCCGATTACCGAAACGCTGTATCTCGGCGGCGAGTACACGATTCGCGGCTACGACATCCGATCGATCGGCCCGCGCGATATGGGCACCGGCCTCGTGCTTGGCGGCAACAAGACGATGTTGTTCAACGCCGAGTACCTGATCAACATTGCCGGCCCGGTGCGCCTGGTGTTGTTCTACGACACCGGCCAGGTGCGCGATATCGGGCAGAAATTCTCCTGGAAGGAAGACGTCAACGAGCGCGTCGATCCGAGCCGCCCGGCGATCATCGATCCGTACCAGACGACGACGCTCGTCGATCCGAATGCGCCGGTGCCGTTCCTGCAGAAGGTCGGCGAGACCAGCGCGTTCAAGACGTCGACCGGCGCCGAGATCCGTTTCTTCATGCCGGTGCTGAACGTTCCGTTCCGATTGATCTTTGCGTATAACCCGCAACGCTACGGCGTGCTCGACAATAACCTCCGGGCGGCGAAGAGGTTCACTTTCAAGTTCGCCGTGGGGTCCACTTTCTAATGCGTTCATTCATGCTTCGTCTGCTCATCGTGCCGCTCGCGGCCGCCGCGTTCGGCTGCTCGGGCGACATCAACAAGATCCCGACCACGGCCGACCCGGTCCCCGTCACGGACACCTTTACCGGGACCCTGACGAAGAACGGGGCCGTGACGCACAACGTGTTCACCGGTGCCACCGGCACCGTGACGGCGACCATCACGTCCCTGGGCGACAGCGCTCCCGACAAGGTGGGGTTCAGCCTCGGCACGCTCGGATCGCTCGGCGCCTGCACGGTGGTGCTGCACAACGACAACGCGGTCGTGTCGACCGTCCTGACCGGCACGGTGTCGTCACTGGCCGGAACCCTCTGCGCGCGGGTCTACGACGTGGGGGCCCTCTCAGGGCCGGTGGATTACACGATTACGGTCACCCATCCCTGACTTCGCCCTGCGGGCTTCGTCAAGCCAGGCTCTGGCCGGTGTTACAATTGCAGACTTTCCGCCTTCGCCCTGCGGCATCGGCGGGACAAGTCCGGCGTAATTTTGAAAGGATCTTGGTAATGAAAGCTTTTGTTGTCGTCGTGGCGCTCAGCGTGATGCTGGCTGCCTCTCCCACATTCGCGCAGGCCCCGGCGGCCGGCGCACCGGCGAAGCCCGCGGCCCCGGCGGCAACGGCCCCGGCCCCGGTCCAGGCTCCCGCGGCTCCGGCCGCGCCGAAGCCGTTCCCGCAGGGGTCGAAGGTCGCCTACGTCGTCCTCCAGCGCATCGCCAACGAGTCTGCGGATGGCCGCGTGGCCACGACCCGCATCCAGGCGTTGCAGCAGAAGAAGGCCGCGGAACTCAACGAGAAGAACAAGCAGCTCACGGCCGCGCAGCAGAAGCTCGAAAAGGAAGGCGCCGTGATGAGCGCCACTGCGGCCGCCGACCTGCAGAAGACGGTTGAGCGCCTGAACGTCGAAGTGCAGCGCTTCACGCAGGACGCGCAGGCCGAAGTGCAGGAGCTGCAGCAGACGTTGCAGGGCGAATTCCAGCAGCGCCTCGAACCGGTCCTGCAGCAGGTGGCCAGCGAAATGGGCCTGCAGTTCGTGTTCAACGGTCCCGACGCCGGCCTGGTGTGGGCGGATTCGGCGCTCGACATCTCCGCTGAAGTCATCAAGAAGCTCGATTCGGCGAAGCCCCCCGCGGCCAAGCCGGCAGCCCCGACCAAGCCCCCCGGCCAGTAGTGAGCGCCGGGTCCCAGGACTTGTCCACCCTTGCGGCGCCCCATGGGGCCGCCGCGAAGGTGGACCTCCTTGAACGCCTCGCCCATCGTTTTCCCTCGCTGCTCGTTGACGCCGTCGCCGAGCACGAGCCAGGGAAGCGGCTGGTGGCGTTCAAGAACGTCACCGTCAACGAAGATTTCTTCCAGGGACATTTCCCCAGCAAGCCGCTGATGCCCGCGGTCCTCATGATTGAGGCCCTGGCGCAGACGGCGGCCTTGCTGTTGCTGGATGTCGAGCGTCACCACGGCTCCGGCGTTCACTTGCGCGGGGTGGACGGCGCGAAGTTCCGCAAGCACGTCATCCCCGGCGATCAGTTGAAACTCACCGTCACCATTGGCGCAACGCGCGGCCCGTTGGTCAAGGCGCTGGCGGTCGCCGAGGTCGATGGCCAGACGGTCGTCGAGGCCGAACTGCTGATGGCGATCACGCCGATCGCGAACATCGATCCGCTCGCGCGCGTGGCGCCGACGGCGGTGGTGGGCCTCGGCACGAGCATCGGTGCGTTCGCGGTGATTGGCCCGCACGTGCGCATTGGCAAGAACTGCAAGATCGGCGCGTCGGCGGTCGTTGAAGGGCACACGACGATTGGCGATGACACCGAGATCTTCCCGTATGCCTCGATCGGCCTGGCGCCGCAGGACCTGAAGTACCGCGGCGAGCCGACCCAACTGGTGATCGGCGCGGGCAACATTTTCCGCGAATTCGTGACGATCCACCGCGGCACCGTGGGCGGCGGCGGCATCACGACGATCGGCGATCGCAACCTGTTCATGAATTACGTTCACGTGGCCCACGACTGCCACGTCGGCAACCAGACGATTTTCGGGCCGCACGCCACCCTGGGCGGTCACGTGTCGATTGCCGACTTCGTCAACGTGAGCGCGGGCTCCGCGGTCCACCAGTTCTGCCGCGTCGGCGCCTACGCGTTCATCGGCGGTTACTCGGTGATTACCAAGGATGCGCTGCCGTACGGTCGCACCGTTGGCAGCCGGCCGGCGCGCGTGTTCGGCTTGAACCTGATCGGCCTCAAGCGCCGCGGCCTGACCGATGCGACGCTGAAGAAACTGCGCCAGGCGTATCGCTACCTCACCCAATCGAAGCTCAACACCTCGCAGGCGATCATCAAGATCGACGAGGACGCGTCGTTGAAGTGTCCCGAGGTGGATTACCTCGTGGATTTCATTCGCACCGCGTCCCGCGGCGTGATCCTGCGTCGAGGCGGCAAGAAGTCGGACGACTCCGCTGAAGACTGATGAAGATCGGCATCATCGCCGGTAACGGCCGCTTTCCATTCCTGGTCCTGGACGCCGCGCGCGCCCTCGGTCACGACATCACCATCATTGGCATCAAGGAAGAAGCCTCGAAGGAACTCGAGGAGGCTGCGGCGCGATCGCCGAAGGCGGATTTGCACTGGGTGTCGATCGGCCAGCTCGGCACGTTCCTGAAGATCCTCAAGGACGCCGAGATCACGCAAGCGGTGATGGCCGGCCAGGTCAAGCACATCAAGATCTTTGGCGGATTTGTGCCGGACCTGACGGCGATGTCGTTGATGGGCAAGCTGAAGGGGATGAATACCGACGCGTTGATCGGCGCCGTTGCGGACCTGATGCGCGAGCGCGGCGTCGAGCTGATCAACTCCGCCCAGTTCCTCGAGCCGCTGCTGGCGCGACCCGGCCTGATGAGCGAGCGCGCGCCGACCGAGGCGGAGCAGAAGGACCTGGAGTTCGGCTACCGGATGGCCGATGTCATTGCGGGCCTGGATATCGGCCAGACCATCGCCGTGAAGCACCAGGCGGTGGTGGCGGTCGAGGCCATGGAAGGCACCGACGAGACCATCGCCAGGGCTGGACATCTGGCCGGCGATGGCGTGACGATCATCAAGGTGGCCAAGCCCAATCAGGATATGCGCTTCGACGTGCCGATCGTCGGCCTGGCGACGATCCAGGCGATGCGCGTCGCCGGGGCGAAGGTGCTGTCGATCGATGCCGGCAAGGCGCTGATCTTCGATCGCGAGGCGTTTTTCGCATCGGCAAACGAAGCGGGCATCGCGGTGGTTGGCAGAAGCCTGCCTCGCCGAAGCCCTGGCGAAGGCGGGTTATGAGAGCGGCGGTCATTGGTGTCGGTCACCTCGGCAAGCATCACGCCCGCATCCTCGCGTCGCTGCCGGGGGTGACGCTGGCCGGCGTCGTCGATACGAATGCGGAGCGCGCGGCGCAGATTGCCGCGGAGCATGGCTCCACGGCCTATGCGGACGTGAGCCAGATCGACGGCACGCTCGATCTCGCGGTGATTGCGGTCCCGACCGAGCATCACGCGGCGATCGCGCTGCCGCTGATCGCATCGGGCGTGCACACGCTGATCGAAAAGCCGATCACGCAGACGCTGGCCGAAGCCGATGCGGTGATCGCCGCGGCGAAGCAGGCCGGGGTCGTGCTGGCCGTGGGCCACAGCGAGCGTTTCAATCCCGCCGTCGTGGCGGCGCGTCCGTACTTGAACGATCCGCGCTTCATCGAAGTCCATCGTCTCGGCACCCAGATCGGGCGAAGCCTTGATATCGACGTGGTCCTCGACCTGATGATTCACGACCTCGACCTGATCCTCAGCTTCGTGCCAAGTGAAGTCGAGAGCGTGGAGGCGGTCGGTGTGCCGGTGCTGACGCCGAAGGTGGATATCGCCAACGCGCGCATCCGGTTCGCGAACGGCTGCATCGCGAACCTGACGGCGAGCCGCATCAGCAAGGATCAAGTGCGGAAGATCCGGTTCTTCCAGCGCGAGCGCTACGTGTCGATCGACACGGCGGCGAAGGAAGTGGAAATGTTCCAGGTCGTGCCGCAGCCCGGCGCCCTGCCGAAGATCGGCGGCGGCAAGCAGGCGGTGGCGGGTGAAGAGCCGCTCAAGAGCGAGCTCGAGGATTTCGTGGCTGCGGTGCGCGATCGTCGCGCGCCGGCGGTTCCCGGTGAACAAGGCCGCGCCGCGCTGGCGCTGGCCGTCAAGATCGTGGAGTTGATGCGGCAGTGAACATCAATCTGGCAATTGCGGAACGGGCCCGCGCGGGCGAGGCGCTGACGGTGGCGGAGATCGATGAACTGGGATCTTCGGATGTGCTGTCGCTCGGCATGCTCGCCGACGAAGTGCGCCGGGCTCGAGTGGGCGACGCGGTGTCATTCAGTCGCGTTCAGGAACTCACGCAGGCGGGTGGGGCGGGTCAGGCAGGTGGGGCAGGTGTCGAAATGCGGCTCACCATGTTGCCTGCCACGCTCGATGATGCGGAAGGCCTGATCGCGGAAGCGAAGATGCTGGCCGGCGCGCAACTGCTGACCGGATTCTCACTCGCCGAGATCGCCGATCGTCACTGGGGCGAGCTGGCGGCGGTCCTCAAGCGCTTGAAGCGTGCCGGGCTGGATGCGATCGCGGAAGCGCCGATCGACCGCCTGCACGATGCGGAAGTCGCACTGCGCGCGTGCCTCGATGCGGACCTGCCGGTGCGGTGCCTGTCGCTGCAGAGCCCGATCGAAGCCGACGGCCGTTCGAGCTGGCTGGTTCACCTCCGTGATCTGCTCATCAAGTTCCCGATGATCCAGACGGTGAACCCGCTGTCGCGCGAGCAGTCGATCGCGGTGCCGACGACGGGGTACGAAGACGTCAGGGCCGTGGCGCTGGCGCGATTGGTGCTGCCGTCGGTGAAGTACATCCAGGTGGACTGGGCGCAGTACGGACCGAAGCTGGCGCAAGTCGCCCTGACCTTTGGCGCCAACGATCTCGATCGCGTCTCGACGCACGACGATGAATCGTTGGGCAAGCGAAGAACATCGGTCGAAGACGTCAAGCGCAACATCGTCGCCGCCGGCTTCACGCCGGTCGAACGAGTCGCATGATGCTGCGGCTTGGCGCGGTCTCGTATCTCAATACGAAGCCGCTGGTCTACGGGCTCGATGCCCATCGCGATCAATTCGACGTGCGCTTCGATGTGCCCGCGAAGTGCGCGGAACTGCTGCACGAGAACAAGGTGGACCTCGGGCTGATTCCCGCGATCGAATACCTGCGCGGTGACTACGCGATCGTCCCCGACATCGCCATCGCCTCGGATGGCGACGTCGCGACGGTGGCGGTATTTACGCGCAAGCCGATGGCGCAGGTCGAAACGCTGGCGCTCGATCTCAGCTCGCGCACCTCGGTGGCCCTGACGCGCATCCTGTGCGCGAAGCGGTGGGGCATCGCGCCGAAATTCACGCCCGCCGAACCGGATCTCCAGGCGATGTTGCAGAAGGCGGATGCGGCCCTGGTGATCGGCGATCCCGCCTTCGAGATCGATCCGGCAAAGCACCAGGTCACCAAGGTGGATCTGGGCGGCGAGTGGAAGGCCCTGACCGGCCTGCCGTTCGTGTATGCGATGTGGGTCGGGCGGCGCGGCGTGATTTCGCCGGCGCAGGTCCGCCTGCTGCAAGAGGCGCGCGATCGCGGCGTGGCGAATCTGCCGGCCATCGCCAGGCAGGTGTCGGGCGGCAACTCCTCCGTCGAGCAGCGGGCGCTGGTCTACCTGCGTGATAATCTGAGATTCGGGTTGGGCGAGGCGGAACAGGCCGGGTTGCGGCGCTTCCACGAGCTCGCCGCCGGGATTTCGGTGGTCCCTGAATTGAAGCCGTTGCAGTTCTTCGCATGAACCTGACCGAGTTCGAACAGCGCCTCAACGCCGGCGGCCGCCTGAGCGCGGACGAAGCGTTGCAGCTTTATCGGCACGCGCCGACCTATTGGCTCGGCCGCATGGCCGATGCCGTCCGCCGGCGCAAACATCCCCAGCCGGTCGTCACCTACATCATCGACCGCAACGTCAACTACACGAACGTCTGCGTGGCGAAGTGCAACTTCTGCGCGTTCTATCGCGAAGTCGGCGCCGACGGCGGTTATGTGCTTGGCTTCGAGGAGATCTTCAAGAAGATCGAAGAGACGCGCGCGCTGGGCGGCGTGCAGTTGTTGCTCCAGGGCGGTCACAATCCCGACCTGCCGATCGCGTGGTACGAAGATCTGTTCCGCGCGGTGAAGCAGAAGTTCCCCGATTTCAAGTTGCACGCGCTGTCACCGCCTGAAGTCCTGCACATCTCGCGGATGGGGAAGATCCCGGTCCCGGACGTGATCGCGCGATTGATCGCAGCGGGCCTCGACAGCATTCCCGGCGGCGGCGCCGAGATCCTCGTCGATCGCGTCCGCAGGCTGCTCAACTGCTACAACAAGGCCTCCGCCGACGAATGGCTCGGCGTGATGCGTCACGCGCACCTGGCGGGCCTGCGCACCACCGCGACGATGATGTACGGGACGGTGGAGACGGATGAAGAACGGCTCGAGCACATGCTGCGCCTGCGCGAGCTGCAGGACGAGACCGGGGGCTTCACCGCATTCATTGCCTGGAGTTATCAACCCGATCACACCGAGCTCGCCGGCATCGAGGCGACCGGTGTCGAATACCTGCGCACGCTGGCGATCGCGCGGCTGGTCCTCGACAACTTCGACAACCTGCAGGCGTCGTGGGTGACCCAGGGCGGCAAGGTCGGCCAGTTGAGCCTGGCCTTTGGCGCCAACGACATGGGCAGCGTGATGATCGAAGAAAACGTCGTCCGCGCCGCCGGCGCGTCGTACTGCATGGACGAAGTCGAGATCGTGCGCAACGTCGAGGACGCCGGCTTTGCGGCCAAGCGCCGCAACATGCACTACGAGATCCTCGGCGATCCGTTCTTCCGGGAGCACGACGTGGAGCGCATGCTCGAACTCTCCACCGCGCGGAAGGCGGGCGATACGTCGGTGCCGGCGGAGCTCGTCAACTATCCCGCCCGTAGCGCGGCCGGCAAGAAGCAACGATCGCAGCCGCCCACGTCGCCGGTGTCATGAAGGCCTACCGGGCGGCGTGGGTCTGCCCGATCGATCAACCGCCGATTAAAGACGGAATCATCACCATCGCGGACGGACGGATTGTCGCGATCGGGGATCAGGGATCGGGGATCGGGGATCAGGGATCAGGGATCAGGGATCTCGGTAACGTCGTCCTGCTTCCGGGTCTTGTCAACGCGCACGTCCATCTTGAACTGTCATGGTTGCGCGACCGGGTGCCGCCAGCAGCGAAATTCACCGACTGGGTACTGACGTTATTCGCGACGCGCGGCCGTCCCGACAAGGGCATGACGCCGGAGCAGATCGCGCCGATCGGTGCGGCGATTGCCGAAGCGCAAGCGAGCGGAACCGTCGCGGTCGGCGATATCAGCAATTCCATGGCGGCCGTCGAGCCGATGCGCCGTGGCGGACTCGACGGCGTCGTGTTCCACGAGTTGCTTGGATTCAAGGAGCGCGATGGCGCGCTGGTCGAGTCCACGCGCGCCCTGAGAGACACCGCGGTCCAGCACGGCGCCACGGTGTCGCTGGCGCCGCATGCGCCGTACTCGACGTCGCTCGAACTGTTTCGAGCCATTCGGGCCGCGGTCAACGCCAACGCCTGCCCGATCATGAGCGTGCATCTCGGCGAATCGGCTGAAGAAGTCGAGTTCCTCGAGAAGGGCAGCGGCCCGTGGCGCGGGATGCTCGAGGCGATTGGCGCGTGGCGCGAGGATTGGCAGGTGCCGGCGTGCGATCCGGTGACGTATCTCGATCGCGCCGGCGTGATTGACGCCAACACCCTGGTGGTTCACGGCGTGCAATTCACCGATGCGGCCCTCGATCGGCTGGCGGCGATTGGCGCGACGCTTGTCACCTGCCCGCGGAGCAATCAGTGGGTCGGTGCCGGCTATCCGCCAATCGGGCGCTTCTATCGTTCAGGCGTGAAAGTGGCCGTCGGCACGGACAGCCTGGCGAGCGTCGATGATCTGAACCTCTTCTCCGAGCTCAAGACGATGCGCCGGCTGGCGCCGGATGTGCCGGCAGGGAAGATGCTCGAGAGCGCGACGCTGATCGGCGCCCGCGCCCTCGGTCTTGGCGCCGAGCTCGGGTCATTGACGCCCGGCAAGCGCGCTGCGATGATCGCGGTGCAGGTGCCGGACGGGGTCGAGGATGTCGAGGAATTCCTGCTGACCGGAATTCAGCCGAACCAAATCGAGCTCCTGAACCTTTGAACCCCTTGAACCGACTCGCCACCTACCTGTCGTTCATCCGCTTTTCGCACTCCGTGTTCGCGCTGCCGTTTGCGTTGACCGGTGCGCTGCTGGCGTGGCAGCAATCGCCGTTCGCCTGGCTGCAGATCCTGTGGGTGATCGTCGCGATGGTGTCGGCCCGTAGCGCCGCGATGGGCTTCAATCGTCTTGTCGATGCGCGGATGGATGCGCTCAATCCGCGAACCGCGATGCGCGAGATTCCGAGAGGCGCCTTGAGCCCGCGCGACGCAACGATCTTCGTCATCGTCTCGTCGATCGTCTTCGTCGCCGCCGCGTTTCAGTTGAATCGCAGTTGCGGGCTGCTGTCGCCGGTCGCACTGGCGATCGTGTTCTGGTACTCGCTCGCCAAGCGCTACACCTCCTACACGCAGGCGTTCCTGGGACTGGCGATGGCGGTCGCGCCCGTCGGTGGCTGGCTCGCGGCAGGCGGCTCGCTGTCTGCTCCGCAGCCCTGGCTCCTTGGACTCGCAATCGGACTATGGGTGGGTGGCTTCGACATCCTCTACGCCTGCCAGGATCTGGATTTCGATCGCGCACACGGATTGAACTCGATCCCGGTGCGCTTCGGCATTGCCCGCTCGTTGTGGATCTCGCGCGTGATGCATGTGGCGACGGTGATCTGCATGGCGGTGCTGGCGTGGTTGTTCCCGCTCGGGCCGATCTATCTCGGTGGTGTCGCGCTCGTCGCGGTGCTGTTGATCTACGAGCAATCGCTCGTTTCTGAAGACGATTTGTCGCAAGTCAAGCGCGCCTTCGATCTGAATGGCTGGGTAGGCATCCTGTATTTCATGACGACCGGAGTGGCGTTGTATGTCCGCTAATCGCGCAGGCGGGTCTGAAGACCCGCCTCTACGAGTAGATAAATCGCCGGCGAAGATCGCCGGCATGTTCGACGCGATCGCCGGCCGCTATGACCTGCTCAACCTGGTGTTGTCGGGCGGGCTCGATCGCCACTGGCGTCGTTGCGCGATCGCCTCTCTCAACCTGACCGGCAAGGAACGCCTGCTCGACGTCTGCACGGGCACGGCCGATGTTGCGATCGGATCGGCGCTCCGCGCCAAAGGCGCCGCTCGCGTCGTCGGCGTGGATTTCTCCGGTGCCATGCTGACGCACGGACTGGACAAGGTGAGGAAGGGCGGCCTCACCGCGCGCATCCAGTTGGTGCGCGGTGATGCGATGAACCTGCCGGTGGCCGACGCCTCGGTGCATGCGGCCACGATCGCGTTCGGGATCCGCAATGTGATGAAGCCGGAGGTCGCGTGCAAGGAGCTCTTCAGGGCGCTTCGGCCCGGCGGCCGCGTGGCCATTCTCGAGTTCGGAACGCCGAGCAACCGACTGTTCGGTCCGGTCTACGAGTGGTATTCGCGCAACATCCTGCCGCGCATCGGCCGCGCCGTGTCCCGGCACGACGCCGCCTACACCTACCTGCCGGAGTCCATCGGGGCCTTTGCCTACGGTGACGAGTTCGCACGGATCCTGAATGTCTCGGGCTTTTCACATGTCGAGGCCCGGCCATTCATGTTCGGCGCCGTCTATCTCTATACGGGACAGAAGGTCTTAGGGTCCTAGGGTCTTAGGGTCCTAGGGTCTTAGGGTCCTAGGGTCTTAAGGGAGGTCTTAAGGCCCTGAGACCACCCTAGGACCCTAGGACCCTAAGTCCCTGAGTCCTTAAGACCTGTATAATTTTGCTAACTTCCTGATGTACTTCGACTTCAACGATCGCTACCGCGACATCGAACCTGTCGGGTCGGCGATTAACCGGCGAGACGGCGTGTTTTTGGCCGTCATTATTCACCTCCTCGTGATCATCGCGATGCTGGTGGCGCCGCAGTACATCGAACGCTTCCTGCCCGCGGCCCTCGTCCAGCAACCCCAGCCGCCGCCGCCGCAACCCAAAGACAACCCGATGTTCGTCTTCGTGCAGCCGAAAGCGGATCTGCCGCCGCTCAGGCAGCCGGATCGCGTCGAGATGTCGGACGTCGATCGCAGCGCGCGTTCGATGGAGAAGGCGCCGAAACTGGAAAACCCGCTGCCGATGGCGAAGGGCGATTCCACGCAGCGCACCGAATCCACCCCCGACGAACGGATGAAGGGCGATGGACCGGCGAAGGAGTCCGCGCCGAAAGCACCGGTGGAAACGCCGTCGGCGGTCGATCAGAGCAACGCCGACATGGCGCTGATGCAGAAGCCGCAATTCAAGCCGCCGCCCGGTGGCTCGTTGGGCGACGCGCTGAAGAACCTGCAGAAGTACGTGCAGGACGGCTCCTTCAACAACCAGAAAGGCCAGGTCCAGGACTTCGGGCCGCTGCAGTTCGATACCAAGGGCGTCGAGTTCGGCCCGTGGATCCGCCGCTTCATCTCGCAGGTGCGCCGCAACTGGTTCGTGCCGATGGCCGCGCAGACAATGCGCGGGCGCGTGGTGATCACCTTCAACGTGCATCGCAACGGCGCGCTGACGGATGTGACGGTCGTGCGTCCGTCGGAGATTGATTCGTTCAACACCGCCGCCGTGAACGCGCTGCTGGCCTCGAACCCGACGACGGCGTTGCCGCCGGAGTATCCGGACGAGAAGGCGTTCTTTACGGTCACGTTCTTCTACAACGAATCGCCACCGGGTCAGAACTAGAGTGCCTGGTGTGCCTCGGGTGCCTAGGTGCCAAGGGAAATGCGTCCTTTAATCGCGGTCCTCGGGCCCACGGCTACTGGCAAAAGCGCCTTGGGTCTGGCCCTCGCCGAGCGATTTAACGGCGAGATCATCAACTGTGATTCGACCGCGGTGTATCGCGGCTTCGACATCGGCACCGACAAGGTCCCGACGGCCGAACGTCGCGGCATTCCGCATCACCTGATCGACATCGCCGATCCCACCGATGAATACACCGCCGCGCAGTTTGGCCGCGACGCGGCGCGCGTGATCGCGGACATTCACGCGAGGGGGAAACTGCCGATCCTGGTCGGCGGGACGGGATTCTATTACCGCGCGCTGACGCGCGGCCTCTTTCCCGGTCCCGGCAAGGATGCGGAACTGCGCGCGCGGCTCGAAGCGAGCGCGCGCAAGCAGGGCGTCGAGCACCTGCATCGCATGGTGACGCGCGTCGATCCGGCGTCCGGCGCGCGCATCCAGCCGCGTGACCTCAAGCGGCTCGTGCGCGCCCTCGAGGTGTATTTCCAGACCGGCAAGCCGCTGACGGCGCACTTCGAAGACACGGTGTCGCCGCTGCCCGCCGACGTCACGGTCGGCGCCGTGGCGTTGCGCATGCCTGCACAGTGGCTGGCCGATCGCCTCGCTCAACGCGTCGCTGCGCAGTTCGACGCCGGCCTCATCGACGAAATTCGTACGTTGCTGGCGTCCGGTGTGCCCCCGACGGCGCGTCCGTTCGGCGGATTGGTCTATCGCCAGGCGATGGAGTACCTCAAAGGGGTTAGATCCGAGGCGGACACCAGGGCGCTGATTGCCCAAGAGAACCGGAAATACGCGCGTCGGCAGTTGATCTGGTTCAAGAAAGAGCCTAACCTTGTGTGGTTTGACGGTCCCGGCACTAACGCCGAAGTGCAGGACAGCGTGATTCGGGAGCTGACCGCGCGGGACCTGTTGAAGGACGGAATACATGTCGCCGATACCTGAAGCCAAGACCGGCGCGCCGAATATCCAGGACGTGTTCCTGAATTACGCGCGACGGGAAAAGCTCCCTGTCACTGTGCACCTGCTCGATGGCCGTGAGTTCGAAGCCCGCATCAAGAACTTCGATCGGTTCGCGCTGATCGTGGAACATGCGGGGATGGATCACCTCATCTTCAAGCACGCCATTGCGACGATCCGCACGCCGCGGAGCGTCCCGAACTACTTCTCGTCACACCATCCGTGATCTTGTAGGGGCGGGACTTTCGTCCCGCCCGCGCAGGCGGGTCTGAAGGCCCGCCTCTACAGAGACAGTGTTTTCACGCGTCATCGTCATCGTTCTCGACAGCGTCGGCATCGGCGAGTTGCCCGATGCTGGGCTGTACGGCGACCAGGGCAGCAATACGCTCGGCAACATTGCGAAGCAGGTCCCGCTGTCGATTCCGCACCTGGCCTCGCTGGGGATTTCGCGCCTCGTTGATCTGAAGGGCACGCCGCCCGCGGCGCATCCGATCGGTGCGTTCGGACGGATGGCGGAACGATCGAAAGGCAAGGACTCGGTCACCGGGCATTGGGAGTTCATGGGGATCGTGCTCGATCGGGCCTTTCCAACCTTCCCGGCTGGATTTCCTCCGGAACTGATCGCTGAGTTCGAGGCCCGCATCGGCCGCCAGTCGATCGGCAACTCGGTCGCCTCCGGCACCGCGATCATCGACGAGCTCGGTCCGCGCCACATGGCGACCGGTTTCCCGATCGTCTACACGTCCGCCGACAGCGTGTTTCAGATTGCCGCGCACGAGGGCATCGTCCCCGTCCCGCAGCTCTACGAGTGGTGTGACATCGCCTACGAGCTGACCGTGAAAGGGCTGGGACTTGGCCGCGTGATCGCCCGCCCCTTCATCGGCCTTCCGGGATCATTCCAGCGCACCTCGAATCGCCACGACTACGCGATGCCGCCGATCGCCGAGACGGTGCTCGATCGACTGGTCGCACAGGGCCACCAGGTGACGTCGGTCGGCAAGATCGCGGATCTGTTCGCCGGCAAGGGCATCTCGTCATCACATCCGACCAAGAGTGATGCGGACGGCGTGGACCAAGTGGAGGCGCTGATGGCGACGCAGGATCGCGGGATGATTTTCGCCAACCTCGTGGACTTCGATGCGGTCTACGGCCATCGCAACGACACCGCGGGTTACGCGAAGAATCTCGAACGCTTTGACGCCCGCCTGCCCGCGTTGCTCGCGAAGTTGCGCCAGGATGATCTGCTGGTCATTACGGCCGATCATGGCAACGATCCGACGACGCCGAGCACCGATCATGCGCGCGAGTACGTGCCGCTGCTGCTGCACGGCAAGCGGGTCAAGGCCGGTGTCGATCTCGGCACGCGGGCGACGTTCTCGGACCTGGGGCAGACGCTGGCCGCGAACTTCGGCGTCGGCGCAATCGCCAACGGAACCAGCTTCCTGCGCGAAATTATTCTGGCGCAGCCCTGAGCGCAGTCGAAGGGTTGCGGGAGATAATGGAAGGCGCATGAGCGCTTCGATCCGCGAGCAACTCGAACAACGGGAAAAAGAGATCCTGGCGCCGCAGGCGTCCAAGAGCGCGGACAGCAAGGGCCGGGTTCGCAAGGAAGTCGAAGACGGCATCCGCCCGGCCTTCCAGCGCGATCGCGATCGCATCATCCACACCAAGGCCTTCCGCCGCCTCAAGCACAAGACCCAGGTGTTCTTCGCGCCGACCGGCGATCACTACCGCACCCGCCTGACGCACACGCTCGAAGTGGCGCAGATCGCGCGGACCATCGCCAAGGTGCTGCATCTGCATGAGGAGTTGACCGAAGCGATCGCGCTCGGCCACGACCTGGGCCACACGCCGTTTGGCCACGCCGGCGAGCGGGTCCTCAGCGGGCTGGTGCCCGGCGGCTTCAATCACTACGAACAAAGCCTTCGCATCGTCGACGTGCTCGAAAACAATCGCGAGGGCCTCAACCTCACGTGGGAAGTGCGCGACGGCATCGCGCGGCATTCGAAGGGCAAGCACGGCATGCCGGTGGGGGCGCCACCGGAGCATCGCGCCAGCACCATCGAGGGCCAGGTCGCGCGCGTCGCGGACATCGTGGCCTACGTCAATCACGACATCGACGATTCGGTCCGCGCCGGCCTCCTCCATGAATCCGATCTCCCGAAGCACGCCGTGGAATTGCTCGGCCACTCGTCGTCTGAACGCATCGGGCGCCTGGTCACCGACGTCGTCCATCAAACGATCGACGGCGGCATGACCGAGATCCGGATGAGTGAACCGGCCCTGAATGCGCTCGTCGACCTGCGCGGTTACCTGTTCGAGGCGGTTTACGAAAACCAGGTGGCGACCGCTGAATTCGGCAAGGCCGAGGGCATCCTCGGCGGTTTGTGGGAGAAGGCGCGGCAGCGTCCGGAGCAGTTCCTCGATTTGCGGACCGTCGAAGCGGAAGGTCTCGACGTGGCGGCGCAGGACTTCATCGCCGGCATGACCGATCGCTACGCGGTCCGGTTGTTCGAGGAGCTCTTCATTCCGAAACCCTGGGTGGAGATCTGATCGATGCCGCCTGCCATTCTCGGCCTGCACCACGTGACGGCGACCGTCGACGACGCGCAGGAGGACCTGAACTTCTGCATCGACCTGCTCGGTCTTCGCCTCGTCAAGAAGACCGTCAACTTCGACAACCACAACGTCTATCACTTCTATTACGGCAACGAACTCGGCAACCCCGGCACGATCTGGACGACGTTTCCCTACAAGGGCTACGGCGTTCGCATTGGGTCGAAAGGCGCCGGGCAAGTGGTGGCCACGTCGTTCTCGGTGCCGGCGTCGTCGATGCCGTTCTGGCGGGCCCGATTGAAGGCGGCGGATGTGCGCGTCGCCGAACTGGACCCGCGATTCGGCGAAGAGGTGATTCGCTTTGACGATCCTTCCGGACTCATCTTCGAGTTGATCGGCGCGAAGGACGATGCCCGCGCGCCGTGGACCGGCAATGGTGTCGGCGCGGCAGAGGCGATCCGCGGCATTCATGGCGTGACCATGCTCGTGAAAACGGCGGGTCTGTCGACGGCGTTCATGTCAACGAAGTTGGGATGGCACGAGCTCGACAAGGCCGGCAAGCGCACCCGCATGACGACCGGGGGCACCTCGCCCGGCCACTAC
>Ga0255338_1000687_pt1 | contig 89793 bp, 83 predicted proteins | sample MeOH1_35cm_T4_19_FD_203715 | JGI IMG/M metagenome (GOLD analysis project Ga0255338, IMG submission 203715) | Sandy soil microbial communities from University of British Columbia, Vancouver, Canada - MeOH1_35cm_T4_195 | ecosystem: Engineered > Artificial ecosystem > Sand microcosm > Unclassified ... | reverse complement strand
GGGCGACAATATCTATCACGGCCACGGCCTGCCCGAGATTCTCGCTAGCGCCTCGTCGCGCAAGGAAGGGGCGAGTGTCTTCGCCTACCATGTCAACGATCCCGAACGCTATGGCGTGGTCAGTTTCGATGCGAACATGAAGGCTGAAACCATCGAGGAGAAGCCCCAGCAGCCCAAATCCAACTGGGCGGTCACCGGTCTCTATTTCTATGACGAAAAGGTCGTTGATATCGCTGCCAACATGAAGCCTTCAGCGCGCGGCGAGCTGGAGATTACTGACGTCAACCGCACCTATTTGGAGCGCGGCGATCTCCATGTCGAGATCATGGGCCGCGGTTATGCCTGGCTCGACACTGGCACACCCGATAGCCTGCTCGATGCCGCAGAGTTCGTCCGCGTCCTTGAGAAGCGGCAGGGCTTCAAGGTTGCTGCGCCCGAGGAAATCGCCTACCGTCAGGGCTTCATCGACGCGAATGGGCTGGAGCAGGCAATCGGAAAGCTCGGCAAGTCTGACTATGGGCGTTATCTGCGCGGCATATTTGCAGAATGATCGTCCGCTGACCTGCGCGGGTTTCAGGCGTGCAGGTCAGCTGATCCTGTAACCCCGCACTAGCGCCAGCGCTTGCTCGTTCAGCCATGCAGCGCGCTCCGACGTGTCGCTTTCGGTGTAGCAGCGCAGCTCGGGCGCATTGCCGCTAGGGCGCAGGTGGATGATGACGCCGCCTCTGAAATGGACCCGCAAGCCATCGGTGCGGTCGATGTCATCTGCTTCTCCCGCAAGCGCGCCGAACATCTGCGTCAACCGTGCGAGGATTTCCGCCTCGCTGCCCTGCTCCAAATGTGTGATCAGCGCCTTGCTCTGGGCGGTCGGGTAATTTTGCAGCCGTTCGCTGGAGGTATAGCGAGCCGGCAGCTGGCCTAGCAGCGACGAAAGCGCGACACCCTGCCGCCGCGCATCGATCAGCGTGGCAAGGATCGGCAGCACTGCGTCGCGGGTCGGCAGCGCGGCAAGGTCGCGCCCCGCGACCGTGACCGGCGTCGCCAGCAGAAAGCCGCCATTGGCCTCATAGCCGCACACCGTGGCTTGCCTCTCTTCCGCCAGTGCATTCATTGCCTCGATCACGAACGGCGACCCGATGCGGGTCCGACGCACCGCGTCGAACATCCCGGATAATTCGACCGCGCTGTTGCAGCTGACCGGCGTCGCCACGGCTTTGATGTTCAGGGCCCGCGAGCACAATATGCCCAATATGTCGCCGCGGATCCATGTCCCGCTTTCGTCTGCCAGCAGCGGTCGATCCGAATCTCCGTCGGTGGAGAGGATGGCGTCGAGTTCCAGCTCGGCGGCCCATTGATGGGCCAGCGCCTGATCTTCGGGCCGGACGGCCTCCGTATCGACGGGGATGAAGGTTTCCGATCGGCCAAGACGGTGGACCTCCCCACCCAATTGTTCGACAAGCGTCACGAGAATGTCGCGCCCGACCGCCGAATGTTCGTAGATGCCGAGTTTCAGTCCCTGCAGCGCCTGGGCGCCAAACGCATCAACATAGCGCGCCACATAGGCTGTCGCGACGTCAATGAGCGCGCCGACAGGCTCGGGCTGTCGCAGCATCCCCTGATCGTTGAACAGATCGGGCAAGGCAATGGCCTGGGCTTTGATGCCCAATTCATCGGCCTTGAGCACCTCGCCATCGGTGCGATTGAACTTGATGCCGTTGCGATCGTCGGGAATGTGGCTTCCCGTCACCATCAACGATGCGATCCGCTGGTCAAAGCCATAGGCCGCGACAGCCGGGGATGGCACGAAACCGCAATAGTCCACATGCCCGCCCTTGTGCCGGATCGCCGCAGCGCAGGCGGCCATGATGCGCGGAGAAGAAGGACGCAGGTCGCCGGCGATTGCCACATGGCTTCCGGGCGTGAACTGCCCGATATCCTCCAGATGCTGCAAAAACCCGCAGGCGTAGGCAAAGCATATCCGGTCGGTCATCGCGCTGGCGAGGCCGCGTGCACCACTGGTCCCGAAGGCGACCCCGGATTGTGTCATCAGGTCGGCAACGGAGACAGTCTGCGTCATAAACCCTCAAATTCTTGCGCCGGCGCGCGGGCATGCAGTGGATGGAAAAATGAGGCCGGTCAGTTCGCCACGGTGAGTGTCTCGTTCTTAAGAGCCTCTGTCACCTTGCGAACCTTTTGGGATTCACCCCGGCGCAGGATCATGACATCCCCTTGCGACACGACAACGATCAGGTCATCGACATCGACAAGTGTGACGCGCGGGCCATCGGTATGTACGAGGCAATTGCGAGCGCCCAGGGGCATGGTCTGTCCCCGGACGGCATTGCCTTGGATGTCCTTTTCGCTGATGGCATGCAGGGAATCCCAGCTTCCTACATCAGACCAGCCCATGTCCACAGGTACGCACGCAACAAGTTTCTCGCGTTCCATGATGGCATAGTCGATCGAATCCGAGGGGCAAGCGGCAAAAGCCTGCGGATCGGGAGATATGTGCCGACCGGTCCGTGTCGCTTTTTCCAGCGAATTTCTCACCGCAGCCAACATCTCTGGCTGGTGGCGTTCCAACGCTGCCAGATAGGCGCCAGCACGGAACATGAAAATTCCGGCATTCCAGGCATGACCGCCTTCGGCCAGCATCGCAGCGGCGTGCTCCGCATCGGGCTTTTCGACGAAGCGGAGAACTTCATGGATCATTTCCTCGCAGTTTCGTCCCATTTTGATATAGCCATAGCCAGTTTCGGGGGCGTCTGGCGTGATGCCAAAAGTGATGAGCCAGCCTTCAGCGACCAGAGGCAAGGCGCGAGCGATCGCCGCATGGAAGGCCGGCAAGTCGGCAATGGTGTGATCGCTTGGCATTACCAGCATAGCGTCGTCGGCCTGCGTTTCGAGGGCGGCCAAGGCGATGGCAGGAGCCGTGTTGCGGCCGAAAGGCTCCAGAAGGACACGATAATCCTCCAGACCGCTCGCTTGGAGTTGCTCGTCTATGATTTCGGCATGCGCGGCATTGGCGACCAGAATTGGTGACCCTGTTGGGGCGCTATTGCAGCCATCGGTCCGCTTGACGGTGAGTTGCAGCATCGTCTCATCCGCCGTCAACGGGAGAAGTTGCTTCGGACGTTCAGGCCTCGATACAGGCCAAAGGCGGGTGCCGGATCCGCCGGATAGAATAACCGGGACGATCTTGGGAACGCTGTGAATCATAGCTCGCTCATACCGGAGGACAGAGGGAAGAGTCTGATCCGACAGAGTGGATCGACATTACCGCTGGCTTCATGCGCGGAATGGATTCGCTTGCCAAGTGATTTTAGCGAGGGAGGCATCCACCGCATCAGCTCAGGTTATGAAATTGAAATCTTTAACATACCGGACCTGAAACAGCTGGCAATCCGCCACATCGCCGAAGAGTGAGGCTATTTCGCGGAAACCTTCCGAGCCGACCTTTTTGCCTGGCATGCAAGCGATCCCGCCTTCGTGCAGGACAATGAATCGCTCAGCGTCCGGCAAGGCACGATTTAAGGCCTGTCTATCCAGAGCGCTCCGCAAGCGCAGGGAAAGGTGGTGCGCCGCATCGCCGTTGCGCTGTTCGATATTGTAGTGGACATCCGCCATGGTTTCTCCCAGCTTTGGCTAGGTCGCCGCGCCAATAGGCGCCCGATACGCGGGTCAGCTTGAACGTCTTGGCCACTGGTTACCGATAGAACAGGCCTATCTGATAGCCACTCGTTGGGCCGCATTGTCCGTTCGGACCAATCCTGTTACCCTTTTCGCGGCGCCGCGAATGGACCGGACTTGAATGCCGGAAGGGGTGTGGCAGCGCCTTGGGCGTGTCCGGCCAGTATCGGGCTTCTTGCATAGGAGGTTCCAACGCCCGCCCCTTCCTTGCATGGCATGGGCGGCGCCATGCCTGCTCACCAAGTCGCTCTTGTCACCTCGATGTGAATAGAACAGTTTGTTGCTGCCGCAGGGATGCCTGCTGCAGGGGCGTGGAACCCCTTATGCAGAGAAAAGCGCTTCAGTGGGGTGTTCCCGTTGTAGCCGTTGTAGCCTCATGGCGGCCTGGACTGTCGCGCCCTTGCGGGTGACGCGCCGCTATCCGCCTGGGTGTTCCACTTTACGCATGATCGCGCCCCTTTGTTCGCAAGGAGGTCGGCGCGATGGCGAAACCCGTCATCAAGATTGGAAGCGATCGGGATCAGGGGGCTGAGGGGGAAGACCCGCTACGCGCCTGGCACGCATCCCATTCATCCTGGCTGCATGCCTTCTTGCGGCGCTCGCTCCACATCCCGGCAACGGAAGGAAGCCGACGATATCGTCCAGGACACATGGCTGCGGGTCATCCGCACATCGCTTGCGGAGGTCGAGCATCCGCGCGCCTTTCTGTCCCGGATAGCGCTCAATCTCTTTCGCGACCGCCGCCGCCGCGACGTCGTGCGCACCGCGCACCATCATCTTGTTCTCGCAAGCGATCGGGATCGGGTCGACGCGCATGCGATGACGGAACAGGAGGCGCAACGGGAATTGGAGCAGGCGATTCTGGATTTGCCCGAGAACATCCGTGATGTATTTGTGCTCAGCCGGTTCCGTCGCATGACGAACAGGGAGATCGCGGCGCATCTGGGCATTTCCATCAAGGCGGTGGAATGGCGAATAGGCAAGGCGATCCAATTGTGCGCAGCCAAGTTGCGGAGCTAGACGCGGCGGATGGACGACGAGGATATCGCGACAGAAAGGCGGCGTGCCGAAGCGGCGCAGTGGTTCGCGCGCTTGAAGACCCCGCCGGTCTCGGAAGGCACGTTGAAGGAATTTTTCGCCTGGCGGCGGGAAAAGCAGAATGCCGACGCCTTCGAGGAGGCCGAACGCTTCTGGACCGAAGCCGGTAAAGCCGGGAACAGTCCCTCCATCCTGAGGGCGGTCACGGAAGCCGCGGCTCGGGGCCGCAGCCGGCGGCGCTTCGGGCCCGCGCTCCTGATCCCGGCGGTGGCCGTTCTCGCCGCGGCGGTGACGGCCGGCATCCACTATATGTCCCTGGCCGGCTCAACCTTTCAGACCGAGCCGGGCGCGCAGCGAACGGTCGCGCTGGACGATGGCTCGCGCCTTCGTCTCAATACCGACACGAGCCTTCGCGTTCGTTATGGCGCAAACCAGCGGAAACTGGTTCTCGAAAGGGGCGAAGCCCTGTTCAATGTGGCGCATGACGCCGCGCGCCCCTTCATCGTGGCGGCGGGGGACGCGACGGTGACCGCGCTCGGCACCCAGTTCGACGTGGCCCATTGGGACGGCCGGATTGCGGTTACACTTGTCGAGGGCCGCGTCACCATTGCCGCCCCGGACGGAAGCGCGTTCCAGCTAAGGCCCGGCGAGCAGTGGCGCTGGCCGCCGGAGAACCGGCACGCCCAGCCGGTCAGCATCGGCAATGCCGTCGCCTGGACCCAGGGCCGCATCGTCTTCGACAACAGGACGCTGGGCGACGCGATCGCCGAGATCAATCGTTATGGCGGAAAACCGATCATATTGGACGCACCGGCCATGGCCGGGAAACGCATCAGCGGCACGTTCGAGGCGGGCGACAAGCAGAGCTTTCTCAAGGCGGTGACGGCCTTCCTGCCCTTGCGTCAAGACGCGGGCGGCAGCGCAGACATCCGTCTCGTCGCCAATGATGAGCACCAGGAAAAAATTTCGGTGCCTTAGGGTAGGCAGCCCGTTGCCGCGTCTCATCCCTGGACGCGCTCGAATGCCGATACCGAAAAGCTCCGCGATGCTTGTTCTGGCGAGATCAGGCACGAGCGGAGAAGCGCTGGCGCAGATCACGATGCCGCAGGACTTTGCGTTGGACATTCCCGCCGGTTCGCTGCAGTCGGCGCTGACGATTTTTGGCCGCCAAACCGGGTTGCAACTCATCTATGCGCCTGAGGCCGTGTCCGGACGGCAGGTCAGTCGCCTGCGCGGGCGGTTCACGCCCCATGACGCGCTGCAGAAACTGATCGCCGGAACTGGCCTTCGCATTCGTCCAGTCGACGCAAAGGTGATCGTGCTCGAAGGGCCTTCTTCCTCTCATAATGGAGGCGAGATGCGCCCGGCCAATGCCTCTCCCGCAATGGTCAAGGGACGGCCGCCGTCATCGGCATCGACCAGTGTGGACGGGCGAGACCGCCCGGCCAGCTTGCCCGAAATCATCGTGACCGGGTCCAATATTCGCGGAGCGGCGCCCGTAGGCTCGAGCGTCAGGACGATCAGCCGGGCACAGATCGAGGAAAATGGCTATCGCTCGATCGCCCAGGCGCTCCAGGCCCTGCCCGGCAATTTCGGCGGCGTCGCCAATGAGCAGGCTTCGCTGTCCTTTGTCGACCGCACCGGCACCAATGCCACCCTCTCGAGCGGCGTCAATCTGCGCGGTCTGGGCGCGGCCGCGACCCTCGTGCTCGTCAATGGCCGGCGCCTCGCTGGCGCCGGCAATCTCGGGGACTTTGCCGATGTGTCCAACATACCGATGAGCGTGGTCGACCGGATCGAGGTGCTGATGGACGGCGCCTCGGCCATTTACGGATCGGACGCCGTGGGCGGGGTGGTCAACATCATCATGAAGGACCGGTTCAAGGGCCTCGAAAGCGGCTTGCGGTTCGGCACGGTGACCCAGGGCGGCATGCACGAAGTCCAGGCCTATCAGACGACCGGCACCGAGTGGGGAACAGGCGGCGCACTCGTCTCGTACGAATATTATGACCGCCGGCCGCTGATGGCGCGGGACAGGCGCTTTCCGTCCAGAGGACGGCATAGTCCTCGATGCAGTGGCGCAACTCGTTCAGCAGCAGGTCGCCCGACGCCACCCAGCAATGGGCGCGGAACGGGAAGAGCTGCACGCCGAAAACCCAGTCGGCCCTCAGACCATGGGCAGCGAGAAAATGAAGGAGGGCATAGGAGCTCAGCAGGCATTTGGGCGTGAACGGCATGAAGGACAGAAGATAGCGGAACAGGTTGGACGCCTGCTCGGCTGTCATGAGGGCAGCGCCGCTGCGCGTGCGAAGCTGCTGCGCCCGTGTCGCCAGCGCCGCCACCGATCGGCCGCGCAATCCGATGGCGGCCCTGCACAAGGCGGCAAGAAAGCTTATGCCGTGGGCGAGGACCGGACGGGGGAAATCACAGGGCTGCAGGTCCGTCCAGCGGGATGTCAGCATGGGCCGTGTCGTGTCGAGGCCGGCCCCGTCTGCCGATGCCATGCTTTGCGCATAGGCGACGGCCGGTTCTTCAGGATCGTAGCGACATGCATAATCATCATGCGCAAGGTCGAGATAGACGATTCCATCGCCCGATCTCACGGTCAGACCTCCGTCTCTTTCCAACGATCAGCCCTCCTGGCAGGGACGGGGACGCGGCGCCTGTGCCGCATCCCCGTCTGTCGATGTCAGCCGCCGAAGCGCTGCGTTCTGTCGCCGACCAGTTCGGGGGCGATTTCATTCATCGATGCCCGGGTCTGGTGCCGGGCCTTGCCGAGTTTCACGAGAGGCCGGCCGGGTTCACGGTCGGACTTCACATATTGGATGCCTTCAGCGCACAGGGGCTGGCACGCGCCGCCACCGACTATGTGATTGCCGATCCGGCGACCATGAAACCCATTGTCGGACGGGTGGTGGAGCGCGGCCTCTCCGATGAGCTCCATGACCGCCATTATCTGATCATGGACGCGACCGATGGGCGTAGCCATTATGTCGATATCGGCAGCGGCGAGGCCACCGATGTGATTCCCGCTGGGGCGCTGGTGCGGATCGAACCGAAAATTGTCGTCGCCCGGGGCGTGGATCGCACCGTGGCCGAGATCGCCGCCGCGCATGTTCGCCCAGCGTCAGCGTGAAGCGCAAGGCTATGATGATTTTTTGAGGCAAAAGGTCGAGACGGCCCGTTTGTCGCTCCGTGCCGGGCATGGCCGGTTCAACGAAGAAGTCGAGGCGGCCTTAAGCCGGTCGAAACTCTACCAGTTCATACAATCGGGGGAGGTCGAGATCGTCAAGATCGGGCGCGCCACCTTGATTCCCGTGGAGAGCCTAGCTCGATTTATGGAAAGCCATCGTCGTGCGGGCTAACCGGAAGTCGTTATGGTAAGCGGAAATTTCTCGCGCTGGCGGGTGTGTTTGAACGTCGCTCGACGGCAGGGCTGGGTGGTCTGCGGACGGTCTGGATTGTGGCTGAGACGCAGCGAAAACGGACGTTGACCTTAAGTTAGAGCCGCCTAGAACCATTCCCATGCAAAGCCATTCTGTTCGTGCGCTGGCACTCGTAGCTACTGTGACAGCATGTTCGGATTTCCCCGAACCGGAAACATTAGACGCTGCCCCGCTGTATGGATGCTACGTCGCGACGGGATCACCAACGTTCGCTGTCACCGCCAAAGGCGTGAGGATCACTGGCGCAGGGGCGGCCATACCCTATCGCTATGAAACGCATAAGATCGGTGCAGTTCTGAAAATGCCTGTTGTCGCTGAGGTAGTCGGCGGGAAGAGCACCTTCCAGCGATCCGAAGATCACTTCTACAGGGTGCTCTTTGTTGAGGGACAGCCGGTCATACGGGTTGCATTCGGCAAGGAAGGTAATCTCAGCAATTATGTCCGCTACACAAGTAGTGATTGCAGGACATAAACGACCTACAATGGTCGCTTGCCGCTCGGCGGCTTAGCGGAGATTGGACACCCTTCGTTTGCAGATAGAGCAAAACGATTGGGAAACGGCGTCGGCGACGTAGAACCCATTTAACCCGCTAGACGCTCCTCGCAGATGCCCTTGGTTAGGGCCTGCAATTCGGTGATGCGTTCGGTCAGCCAGTCCAGTTCGTCATCATCGATCTTGTAGTGCGGCGAATAGCGGGCCTTCACATAGGCGGCGCGCAGCAGTTCGTAGCAGCGCTTGCCGAATTTGGTGTCGGTCTTCCAGACACCAATCAGGCGTCCGTCAAGCTGTTCCGCTCGCTTTGACAGAAAATTCAGGTCGTGGGATTTCGGCTGATACAAGATCAGGACCAGCATGATGCAATAATAGGCGCGTTCCATTGCCTGATGGAGGTTGAATGCAGCTATGTTGCGCCATTTTCGTTGTTCTTCCACGTTATTTTCTGACCTTGCGTCCTGTCGGGCATGTTGAGCCATCCTAAGCCAACGGGCCACTTCTCCAAACTCATCGCCATAGTAGAGTTTGGCTTCCTCGCGGGCCTCTTCCTCGGTCAATTTGCCAGGCTTTTCGAAAGGAAAGCCCGGCTCTTCAAATAGCGCGATCCCTTCTTTAACGATATCCACCCAGAAATAGCGACCGCGCTGCAGCTGGTAATTCACATCGTCGAGGCTGTGGATGATGAGGTTGAGCGGCTGCGGCCAGCCGCTGGCCGTCAGCATATCGACCATCCGGTCCTCAGCCTTGTCCCAATAGCGGGCGGCATCGGTCAGATCCTCATGGTCCACCACCACCAGGATGTCATAGTCGGAGAAATACCGGCCAACCGGATCGACCACCTGCTTGCCGCGCGCGTAACTGCCAAAGAGGATGATCTTGAGGATTCAGCCATTGCGCCGATGCTCCGTCTTGCTGTCGGTGGTCGCCCTTTCGAATTCCTCAAGCAGGATTTTGACAGCGCTCTCCATGTCGCGCTGGGCGCGCCGGGGCAGATTGGCGATACGGGCTTGCAGATCACTCACAGGCTTTACCATAGCCTCGACCAGCCGCGACGCCACCGTCTTCTCCCTCGGCTTGCGTTCGACGCCTGCATCTTCCGCCGTCGGGAAGCGGCGGCGGTTGTGCAGCAAGCGCAGGATGACGATGGCATCCTCCTCGATCCGGTAGACCAAAATGAAAGGGGTGTCGGGCACTGGCAGTTCGCGGGCTCCCGCTATGCGTCCGACCCGCGACAGATCGGGATCCACTGATAGCCGAGCCACGGTGGCGGCGACCGAATTCCCCATGGCGATGGCGACGTCCCGATTGAGCTTCAATAGATAGTCGAACTAACGGGCGCGCTGGTCGCGCGCCTTTGGTAGCCAGAAGATAGGGAGCGGGTCAGGCGCTGTTACTTTGGCCCGTCTGATCGATCCGCTGTTCCCATTCCGCCTCTATGGCGTCGTTGGACAGCCTGTGTTCGTGGGTCCTGTCCGCCTCATGCATGGCGTCGCCAATCTCGCGGAGTTGCCAGCGCCCATGGGCCGCCGCTTCGTCGTGATTTTCCACCGCCTCCCGCATCATTCTGCGGAGGATTTTCTCCGCGGACATATCCTGTTCCTCGGCCATGGCGTTGAACGCAGCTTTCAGCGCGGAATCGACCTGAAAGATGAAGGTTGTGTCTGTCATCGGCCATCTCTTTCCCGGTTCCATACCACATATTTATGTAACATAGTTTTCTTGAGCATAACCACATGAATCTATGATGTTATTTACCGAATGGCTGCGCGACGGACAAGGTTGACGGCTCGAGCAACTAAGGACCGTGATGGTTTTTGATCTCACAATCTCCTGGACAGTAAGAGGTAGAAATGGTTGTCCACGGCCTAACCATCGATTAACCATTTCTTTCATTCTGCCGTTCATTATGATCGCTTGAACGCCATCCAGTTGTGCTTGGGAAAGCGCGGTCTGGGAAAGAGGGTATTTATATGGGGGATATCAGATCAGCCTATGGAGCGGCTTCTCTTCCGATTCTCGCTACTCGCCTAGCTGACGATAAGGTATGCGAACCAGAATTCGGGATATCAATCGTCATACCGTGCTTGAATGAACGCGACAGCCTACCCCATTGTATCGCCCAGGCATCTCGCGCCATTAAGAGTGTGGCGGATCTTTTCGGCTTGGTTGGGGAAATCGTCGTCGCCGACAACGGCTCGACCGATGGCAGTCAGGCCATTGCGGAAAATCTTGGGGCTCGCGTGGTGGCGGTAACTCGTCGCGGCTATGGAGCAGCACTGATAGCGGGTTGCGAAGCCGCTCGGGGACAGTATCTCTTGATGGGGGATGCTGACGGGAGCTATGACTTCACCGAAGGCGTCGCCATGATTGAGCGGCTGCTAGATGGCGCGGATTTGTGCATCGGCTCGCGCTTTGAGGGCGGCATAGCACCGGGAGCCATGCCGTGGAAGAATCGTTATATCGGCAACCCAGCTCTTACAGGAACACTGAACTTACTTTTTGGTACGAAAATAGGTGACGCACATTGCGGTTTGCGCGCGATCAGCAAAGACGCATTTCAAAAATGCGGATTGACATCCACCGGTATGGAATTCGCCAGTGAAATGATCATCAAGGCGTCGCTTAAGCGGCTTCGCATCGATCAGACGCCTGCGACTCTATCACCTGACTTGCGCAATCGGGAGCCGCATCTTCGCCCTTGGCGAGACGGATGGCGGCATTTGCGTTACCTGCTGATGTTAAGACCGACACGAGTGTTCGGCTTGCCCGCGCTATTTGCGCTGATAATCGGGACCATGTTGCTGCTCGCCTCCAGCGCCCAATATTTTATTCCGGGTTCATTTCCTCAGATTGGTTCCTATTGGACACTGCTTGGTTCGACCTTGGTCGCATCGGGCCACATGGCGTTCATCATGACCTTGATCGGCTGCTTATGTGGTATCCACGCGGGGTATCAGCCGTCAAGGTTGTTTAAGCGGCTGATTCCTCGCTTCACCAATCTGGAAGGGATGTTGCTGGTGGGTCTTGGCCTCGTGGTCATCGGCCTTATTATATTGATTGCGGTAGCCGTCGGTTGGGTTCAGCGCAATTTTCAAATGACGAACTCAATCCTACCCCCTGCCTTTGGGGCTTTGGCGATTACGCTGGGCCTGCAAACCGCACTAGGCGGTTTCGCCCTCGCGATCGTTGGCGGAAATGAGGCGCATTTCTTCGGCGATTTGCTGCGCGGGGTCGCGAAGTCCGAGCAGGATGACCATGACGTCGTGGCTTAGCGTCGTCATTCCCGTCCACATGGGCGAGCGGTTTCTGCCAGCGACATTGGCCAGTGCAGCCGCCGAGAATCCTGTTGGTGTTGAATTCCGCATATACAATTCCGGCGATGATGATGGTGCTGCGCGCCGCGCCGCAGCCCCTTTCTTCGATCACATGGACATGGTCTGGGAGGACGTCCCAAATCTCCAGCCCTGGACTGCCAAGACCAACAAGGGGGTCAAGGAAGCGAGAGCTCCTCACATTATCATGCTTCATCAGGATGACTTGTGGCTACCGGGTCATTTGACCGCCGTTCGCAAAGCGCTGGATGCCTGGCCCGAAGCAACGATGTCGATCGCGACGTCGCGCTTTGTCGCAGCCGATGGTCGACTATTGGGTGCTTGGCGGTTGCCTTTCTCTCCAGGCATATATGATGGCCGTGCCCTCTGGGATACATTGTTGGTACAAAATAATATTGCCATTCCCAGCCCGGTCATCAGGCGCGACGCATGGCTTGCATGTGGAGGAATGGATGAAGCCCTTTGGTATACCGCAGACTGGGATCTCTATCTTAAACTCATGAGGCTTGGCCAAATTGCGGTTCGACAAAGTATTTCTACAGGCTTTCGCGTTCATGGGGGATCGTTGACCATGAAGGGGCGGCGTGATCCAGCCGCATTTCGGGATCAATTCGAAACAGTCCTGAGAAAGCATTCCAAGACGATTGAGTTACTGCCTACGGCGACAAAACAAAAAATTCGTACTTCCGTCACCGTGAATTGTGCTCTTGCTACCGCCTCAGCAGGCGATTTTTCCAAGTTGATGACAGCAATTTTCGCTGTGACCAAACTGGGCCCTCGCGGTGCTATCAGCTATATTCAACAATCCCGGCTTTTGGATCGTTTGGCGCCGCGGCTCGAGTTTTTCTCTCTTTTGAATAGATAATCGAGCAAAAAAATTAAAATGAACGATATTTTTATCTAACATAGGCTAGTTGTTCGCATTTTTTATTTAAAATTCATATTTATTGGCGGAAATTTCGAGAAAATTATAGGCAGGAATAAGCTTGTTATTGGCGCGGAGGAAAAATAATGGATGAGTCCGCCGATAAGCCTAAGGTGCCAAATGTCGCCGTTCTCCTATCCACTTATAATGGGGCGGCATTTCTGCAGGCCCAGCTTGAAAGTCTTCGTGTGCAGGAAGATGTGTTGGTCCACCTGTATGCGCGCGATGATGGTTCTTCCGATGGCACGCGCGCGATCCTGCAACGCTATGGAGTGATCTGGCCAGATTTGAACGAGGTAACTTGTGGTCCCAATCTTGGGGCGACTGCCAGCTTTCTACAGTTACTGCTCACTGCACCTGACGACGCCGACTACTATGCCTTCTGTGACCAAGACGATGTTTGGCTGCCAAACAAGCTTGCGCGTGCGATTGAAGTGCTGTCAGGCATGGAAGGGCCTGCACTCTATTGTTCGAACGTGACCTGTGTTGACGAAGATCTTAGGGTGCTTGGCATACCACCTGCTCACAGTGATCACCGCTTTCAGCATCTGCTTTTCGAAAATATCGCTACGGGCTGTACGATGGTTCTTAACCCAACGGCGCGCGCCTTGATCACTAGTAGGTTACCGTCGCAGGGCGTCGTTATGCACGACTGGTGGTGCGCCCTTATTGTCGCAGCCTTAGGACAGGTACACTACGATTCGGAGCCGGGTCTCCTTTATCGGCAACATGGCGGAAATCTGGTCGGGATGAATGCTAATTGGATCGCGCAGAAAGCCAAACATGCTTTCCGCCTGTTACGGGAAAGGCGTTCATTTTATAAAATACACGCTCAAGCTGCCGAACTGCTCAACTTGTACGGCAGCCGAATGCCGGAATGCTATCTGGAGCCCCTTGCTCGCTTGGCGGCGTCGAAACGCTCGTGGCGCGCGCGCGCAGCGTTTGCCATGTCGGGCCAGATTGTGCATCGAGACATTTTCGGTTCGGCGGTGGTGAGGGGCTTGATACTGGCCGGATGGTATTAGGAAGTGGGACAGCCGAACGAAATTCGGATGTCGATCCGCACGTCTCTTGCCTGGACCTATGGAGCGCATCTGCTTGTATTCGTGGTCACGTTTGGCAGCACCATTATTATATCGCGCCTGCTTACACCCCATGACCTTGGTATTTTTGGCGTCGGCATGGCCATTTCAGGCATCTTGGGCACAATCTCCTTATTCGGCATAGCCAACTATCTTATTCGAGACCACGAACTATCGGCTCCCACTATCGCGACAGGCTTTACGGTCAATGCGCTTTTGAGTCTCGCAATGGGTTCAGTTCTTTGGTTCTTGGGCACGGTTGGGCATCCTTTGTTCCCAGACTTGGCTATCCCCCGGGTTTTGCAATGGCTTGCATTGGTTCCCGTGATTGGGATTTTCGAATTTATCCCGGCAACCCTCTTCGCGCGGGAGATGCGGTTTGGAGCAACCTCGCTGTTGCAGTTGGGCAAGGCGACGGTCAATGCGACCACTGCGATTGGCTTTGCATACAGTGGCTGGAGCTACCTTAGCCCCGCAATCGGCGCGGTGATGGGTGCTGCTTTCGGGGCTTTGGGATACGGCATTTTGGGGCGACGACATGTTAGTCTTCGTTTGTCGCTCCGAGGTGGGCGCGGGATCGTTACGTTTGCAGTTCAAATGATTTCAGCAGGCGGCATTTCCATTCTGATGGCGCGCATGTCTGAACTGATTGTCGCCAACTTTCTCGGATTGAGCGCACTTGGCCTTTACACCCGGGCCTCTGGTTTGGCAGCCATCGTCTGGGAGGGGGCCTATGGCCTGTCTACCCGCGTAATCTTCGTTCAAATGGCTGCCGAACTTCGAGAGCGAGGGTCCCTTGTGGAAACCTTCCTTCGCGCGACGAAGCTCCTCACTGCGATCATGTGGCCTGTGATGGGAGGCATTGCGGTACTTTCGGGGCCGATTGTCCGCATACTTTACGGTCCCCAATGGGATGGTGCCGCGCTGCCGTTAACAATCCTGATGGTCGGACAGTTCATTGCAATCGGTTTTGCGATGAACTGGGAATTGTGTGTCCTGACCAATCGGACTGCGTGGCAGGCTCGAGTTGAAGCAGGTCGGGCAATTATGGGACTCGTGGCCTTTGCCGCTGGCGCTATATTCAGTTTGCCCGCTGCGACCATCGGACGTGTCGTCGATGCTCTGATAGGATATGTGATTTATCGGCCCAAAATGGCGGAGATGGCTTGCTGTACGCTTGGAGAAGTACGACGAGCATACAGCGGAAGTTTGATCCTCACGGCGGCCAGCGTTGGGCCTGCGATAGTGCTGATGGCGCTTTTCGGCTGGAGTCATTCAACATCGGCGGGGTGGTTGATGGTCCCGGTTGCGATAGGCGCTTTGCTTTGGACCGCTGTCCTCTATTATACCAGACACCCGCTGTTCGATGAGGTGACATTATTGGTTCAACTCAGGCGGTCCGATGTTGAAAGATAAGTCTGAAAATTAACTTCTGCCAAAATTGTGTTGGTAGCTGCAGGGAGTGACGCGGTAGCTCAGTCATTATGGGTCTTTCAATGCATTCAATTATCGAATCGCTATAAATAGAAAGTTGATCCAGCAATATTAGAGGTAGTAGGCCTGCCTAATCGCAGCCAGCGCCGCGAGATTGCCGACAATCAGCAATAGGGTGACAATGGCGCAACCATCTATCGCCCTTTTTCGTCCAACTGGAATAATGACTAACAGGACGGGTAGTACCAAAGGGATGAAATAACGGCCTTGTAGCCCGATAATTTGGGCGCTTCCTAAGGGGGCGGCTCCTATATAGAGAGCCAGTGATAGTAATATGATAACCAATGCTACTACGGTCACTGCCCCGTACCGCCAACTCCGAGATAGTTGGATGATGCTTGTATCACCATACCAAATTAGAAGCAGAAGAGCCGAAATAGATGTGGACATTGCAAGCGGAACGGGACCTACGTTAAGCCAACCAAAGGTGAATATTTGACGCAGGAAGGTGCCAGTCTGCCAATAATAGGTGAGCGCAACCGCTTTTGGGAAAACCATCGGGTGATGAACAAGGTATTCGATATGCAAACCCAGACTCGGACGCCCCGGCATCATAGGCACGTAAACTCCAGCGTTTAACCGTATCCATAGTGCGAGGATAATTACCGCAAGGACACCGATGATCACGGGCAGCGCTTTTGGCCGCCAGTTCTTGACGTCACCCACTGAAAACAGCGCAAGTCCTACTAAGGGAAGGTAGACCATCTTAGCTACGGTCACCGCAAACGTGAGGAGTGCGGTCGTTGTAACTTCCTTGCTCCTCCAATAACATCCAATTGCAGTCCTTGCGCTTAAGGCGGTAAGCCAAGCACAACCACTGATGATAAGCCCATCTTGACCGAATGATCCAGCGCATGCGGCTGTCATCGGTAGCAGGGCAATAAAGAGGAGAGCAAGTCGGCCCACCGGCAAAGCGCGGAACGCACCGTAGAAAAGGGCCACGGTCAAGGCGGCGTTTAAGAGTCTGCCTAACCGCAAAATCATTTCGACAGAGAAATTAAGCCCGCGCCCAATCCACACCGCCGCGATTTGCGGTATATAGCCGACTGGCGAATATGTGACGGAGCCGAGAAAATTGGTAAATCCCTTCTCACCGTTGGAGTTTAACGGGGTCGAACGGCTAAATCTCTCCATGATAGATGTTTTTGGGAGCGGCCGTTGCAGAGCATGAGGCACTGTAGAACCCAATTCGGGCAAGGCCGCGCGCGAGAGACTGAGAGGTAATTCTCCACCGGATTCCTTTCCACGTTTCTCGCCTATCAGCTGAAAGGAGGCGAGTTGGTATGCACGAAACAGATGTTGATGCTCATCAGGCGTCTGAAAAGGTGGCGTGAAAAGTGCGTATGCAACATAGAGAATCGGTCCTACAAGAAGGAAGAAGCGCATAGGACGAAGGTCGGCTGGTAGATTTCCCAGGAATTTCATTATTACATCCGTACTCACCGAAGGAATCATGCTTTAGATGTAATGGCCACGCCTGTTATAACGAACAAAGTTCCAATCAGATAATGTGCGTTCAGTTTCTCCCCAAATAGAATTACTGCCAAGCAGGGCACTATCACGAATCCAAGCGCTGCAAATGGATATGCGCGGCTGAGGGGAACAGTTTGCAAAAGGTAGATCCACAGCAGCGTGGCCGTGCAATAGAGCAATAGGGCAAGCCAGAAACTCGGCATCAGAAGCAACGCAGGCATGTCCAAAGGCATGGTCGCCGACTTTTTGACCCCTAAGGCTGACTTTTTGAACAACGCTTGTCCGGCAGCAAGCAAGAATGATGTCCCCAAGAGCCCATAGATTTCATCGGTCGTCATTTTCGTCTTTCTCGGGCCAAACGCCTACCACGTATGGTGGCCTAATTGATTTGATGAATAAGGGTCAGGATTGGCGGGCATTCCAGGCGGTGATGTGGAATAGCGGTATGCTGAAGGGAATGGTGCGCTTAGCTAGTAGCGCCATATGCTTTGATGCCGCCTGCTCGATGTCCAAGATGGTAGTATGATGATATTCACCAGTAAATCCGGCAATCCGGCGTCCAATCCTGTAAAGAGCATTTTCGGTTGGTCCGGAGAGAATAAGACTTCCCTTGGGCGCAAGTAGTCTTTCAAGTTTAATAAGAAGATTTTCATAATCTTCATTATGCTCGAGAGAATCTATCGCAAAAATAATGTCGTAGCTTCTTGACGTCGCATTATCGAGCGTAGTTCTCCGGGCATTGTGATTGTTCTTCATTAGATATTCGGCAGACGTATCGTCTAACTCAATGAAATTATATTCGGCTCCCGGTTTCAGAATGTGGGACAGTTCGCCTACGGATGATCCAAAATCGAGTACCCGCCTATATCGTCCGTTTACCTGATCAGCCAAGCGAACCGCTGCAAACAATCGCTGCCAACTGACGAATGCCGCAAGGAAATTCCGATGCACATAAGACGGAACGCATGATTCCTCCCATTGAGCGAAATTTTTCTCCACATCGATTGAATATCGAAGTGCACGACGGCGAGCCCAAATATGGGAAAGCATATTAACCATGTGCAAAATCCCCCTTTTTGTCAGCGCTTCATCAGCTCGAGTAGCAAACTATTGCACTGCTGGCAGATGCTGGGCAATAATTCGTTTCCATGAACTGAAAGGATGCTCCTTGCTCTTAGACCATGTGGATCCGAAAAGGAGCGGGCTGGTTGGCGACCTCAAAGGTCCACGGGTTGCTGTCGTTATTCCATGCTTCCGCGTATCTCGGCAGGTTGTCGACGTCATTGCCCGGGTAGGACCGGAATGCTCTGTAATATATGCTGTAGACGACGGCTGCCCAGAGCATTCTGGCGATATAATTAAGGAGCGGTGCCTCGACCAACGTGTGCGAGTGTTGTGGCATGATGTAAACCAGGGTGTAGGCGGCGCCATGATTACCGGCTTCCGGGCTGCGCTTGCGGATGGGAATGATATTGTCGTGAAGGTGGACGGTGACGGCCAGATTGATCCTGCACTCATCCCAAACCTCGTTGCTCCAATAGCTAATGGCTTTTCTGACTATGTTAAAGGGAACCGATTTTTTAATATTGGTGATGTACAAATGATGCCTAAAATGCGCGTTTTAGGTAATTTAGCATTGTCTTTCCTAACAAAGCTATCCAGTGGATACTGGTCTCTTTTTGATCCTAATAACGGATTTGTCGCCATAGATGCACGGGTTCTAGAACATATTCCACTTGAAAAAATATCAAAACGATATTTCTTCGAATCCGATATGCTCTTTCGTCTCAATACACTGCGAGCACGTGTCATCGACATGCCGATGAAGGCGGTATATGGGGATGAGGTAAGTGGTTTAGCCCCTGCCAGGATAATTCCCTATTTCTTCAAGCGGCATATTGTGAATTTAATGAAGCGGCTATTTTATAGTTACTACTTACGTGATTTCTCACTCGCGTCGATCGAGTTACCACTAGGTATGATTCTACTGAACTTCGGCTTGATATTTGGTGGAATTACATGGATGGAAAATGGCCTTGCAGGCATCCCCACGCCCACTGGAACAATAATGCTCGCCGTGCTCCCAATTCTAGTTGGCTTGCAGTTCCTCCTTGCCTTCTTCGGTTACGATACAACAAATATCCCGTCCGAACCTATCGGTCAGATGCTTAACCCTCCGACAAATTAGGCGGATAGGCTGAAAAGTCGGTCAGGAAATCAGGCGTGTCTTGCAGCCCGCTTGTTCAAATGGATTTTTCACCGCGTTTAAATTTTTACTCGCCAATTGATCTGATTTGTAATCAAAATAATTCCAAAGTGGAGCATAGAACGCATCGGTTCCAAAGCCAATTGTAATACCGGGGTTGCATAATTTTTGAGCCAATCCATGCACATTTTTAATATTTTCATAGGCGATTCTGACAGGTTTATTAGACAGGTTCGGGCGATTAAGGACAGTGTCCATCATGATTGGACCGTCTTTAGCCTCGATAACCACATAATCTGTACCACTATTTTTGATCTTTATATCAGCGATCGCAAAGGGCGCATAACGCGCATGAGCCATCCAGCATTGCACTGGCAAGAGAATTAAGATGCTGGCGGCAGTTGCCCTTAGGAACACCGGGCGTAGTTGTTCATGACAGGATTTCATGTCCCGCCAGCCATATCCGGCTAGCAACACGGCGTTCCCAAGCACACCATGCAAATAGCGATAGCCAAAACCGATGCCTTGCCATGGCAGGATTATTGCCATCACAGCGATCGGTAAAAGGAAGCCTAGCGCGAGAGCGCCAGCGAACCGATCTTCTTTGGCAACCTTGAGGCCGACCGCCAAAAGAGGAAGCAGAAGCAGATGTTGCCAAGTGCAGAAACGCAATAGATTGGCGGAGGTTAGCGATAAGTTGCCCCTGTTCGCCGAAAAGGCCTGTAGTAATCTTGACAGGAAATCGCTTCCTGTTGCTGCGGTCGTTGAATGAGGGCCGATCATCAAACTGTGGATAAATAGTGGCCACGACACCCAGAAGAGGGATATCGCGCTATAGCCAACAATGAAGAAAAGCAGCCGGCGCCAACGTCGTTCGATCAACGTCAACAGCAAAAACGGGGCAACGAACATCGGGTGAAACAGCGGTTGATGAAGACCGGTGGCGACGAACCCTATTGTAAGGGCAACTCCATCACATATTCTTCGATCGGCTATAAAGAAACGCATCCAAAGCAAATTGAAGAAAAGATGCGCAGGCATGGCATAGGCTGTCATGCCAGTAATGATTAGCTGGCCTGAGCCAAGCAGCAACAATGTGGCGATCGTAGGGGTTTCTTGATCATCGGGCCAGATGCGTTTGGCTATGCTGAATGTTAATAGCAATGATCCCGCCGTCAGGAGCGGCCCCGTCAGGGCTGGGTCGGCTAGAAGGCCAACGCCAGAACGAAGCGCGGCGTTCATCGGCAGATAGCCTGAAACCCAAGCAATAGGCTGGGAAACCGGAAACATGAACTCCATATTGAGTGCATCCGCTTCCCCTCGCCAGTTCGTCGGCAGGGGCCAGACCAAGTGTCCATGAGCGAATATCGATGCATCAAAATTTGCCATTTGCTCATCGCGACTGAGATCGTATCCCATGAGCAGCAGATGATGTCCCAAATAACAGATGAGCAAGAGTGTGGCTGCAACGAAGATGGCATGCCGCAAGCTAAGTAGTATCGGTTTCGATATATTACGTATAAGAAAAAATAAAAAAATCGATAAAATGAAAAAAATTTCGAGAAGCCATACATCTTGTAAAGTAAATTGCTTAGATGTGATCCACAAGAATCCATTAAAAGGTATGAATAGTGCGCCGATCCCTAGAGCTGACATCGTCACAAGAGTTCTCATGGCGATGGTCAGTAGTGGCTGCGAATCGCTTTTTTCTTTTGACCATGTCAATCGATTTTTCTTGATGATGTTGAACCCACCTGCGATCTTTGCCCTCATAGGAAATCTCTTTTTGCCATCAACCGTGCCTTCTGCCTGTGCCGCGACAGTCAAGCCATTCCCTGTAGCTGACTATCAATGCGCATTATATGCTGCATTCGATTATAATGGGTGCGGTTGGTAATGATGGAGCTGTCTGTTTAATATCTCACTCAGAGACAGAGAAGCTGATCGATGGATCCTTCTTGGAAATGGCGGACGCGAGCGCTTCGTTCCGTCGTCTGCCTCCAACCAGAAATGGCGCCAATCCGATGGCAACTATCGCAACGGATATTCCCGCGATGATGTCCACCAAATAATGAGATCCTATCACTATGGCAGAAACAATCATGGTCGCGTTGAGCGCGAAGAATGCCCACCGTAGATAGGGAATGCGGCCACATGCCCACATGAAGAGTATACCTGCCGCTGCATGGAAACTCGGCACGGAGATCAGGCCCGATGATGTTCGGGTCATATCGCGGATGTGGCCATTTCTGAGCCCTTCAATATATGGGCCGAAGTTCCACTGCCACGGCTCCAAGTGGGCGCGTGAGATGCCGAAGTGGTTATATGGTCCGGCCGCCGGGAAGAACGGGAAGATGACGATCGTTAAGATCAAAGCTACAGAATAGGCAGCGATATAAGGCCAAAGCATTTCACCTCTACGCCAAAGCCAAAGGATCATCGGAACTAGAAGAAGTTGGTAGGAAAACGCATCGTAGGCTTGCCGCGAAACTGCCATGAGGACGGGACGTTCCGCATAAAATTGGTGAAGGGCGAGCCAGTCGAAATGGAGTTGCGCATCCATCTGGACCAACGCGCCATCTACGAATGGCCCGCTCGCCGCCGCGATGGCAATGATTGAAACCATGCCCATCGCGCCGATGATTGCGGGCACTGCCAGCGCCTCCATGAACATCGCCGCTCGCTCCATGCGATAGCGCCGTGCCAGTAGCCCATTCAACGCCGCCCAGCAGAGGCTCGCAAACATTATTGGAAAGGAGCGGGTGCCGATCGTAAAGCTGCTAAATGAGAAGATTGATGAACAAATGACCATCCAGAATAGGATCACTATGTAAATCCTACCAGAACGTGGGTCAAAGGGTGGCCCAGGCAGGACCGTCTTCGCCTTTGAATTCATCCTATCCAAAATCGCAGTAAGCATAGTGCCCTTTCGCTTGCCCGCCATACATGAAACTGGCCCTGGCGGTCGCTACCATATTGCATTGCGATTAATTTTATATGGCTGCATCTGCAGGTGGTTGCAGAAGGTCATCCCCTGGCGCGAGGCTACGGCGTTCACGGCAGTGCCAAAGGCACGATCTCGCGCGGATTGGTGTGCGGACTTGAGAAACGAGGTCGGGCGGGCCTGAATCTGGGCAAACTCTCAAAAAAGCTTCGCCGCGCATTTCAAAAATACATGCAAACACTCAACGCATTCCAGCGATCGCCAGAAGCAGGCCGATGGACAAATTTCACCCCGTGGTAGACGGGTGGTAGACGGGCCAAAAATGAAAAAGGCCGCCGGGTGGCGACCTCTTCAACATCTTGATTTCCCTAGGAAATCTGGAGCGGGCGAAGGGATTCGAACCCTCGACCCCAACCTTGGCAAGGTGAGGTTGCAGTGCTATAGGGTGACTTCATCGTTATAGCCGATCCCAGAATCCAGCCAATTATGAAATATCAGTGTTTCTGCGGTTTATGCCCGTTTTGGGAGTTTATATCAGTTCCGGGTGGGGATAAAGTGGGGTGGAAAAATGAGGCGAAATCTGGTATAATACTCATATACCCCACTAGGATTCCCCACTACGCAGTTCGGATCAGGGGCTTCCAGCCATTTAAAAGAAAGGAGTCGATATGGCAGATGCAAAGCGCCCTATCGGTCGCCCTCGACGTTTTGCCAAGTTCGAAGCGTTTGAGGCATCGCTACCAGATCACATGACCAAGAGGCCGCAATATTGCGATGGCATCGGTATATTCAAAGGCGCAAGCGGTTCGACCGTTTGGACCAAAATCCGGTTGCCACGCGGGGGCTTGTACAAAGGCCGTACTGTCCCGGCAGGTGGCGCAATTGAGCATAAGTTGGGTAAGCGGGCATCATGGGACTGGTCGCAGCTTATTGCGGAACGAGATCGTTTGCAGGGCTTGGCTGACCGTGGAGAGCCGTTGGAGGCGGTGGAGGTCGATACCTTCGAGAAATATGCGTCAGACTGGCTTGATCGTAAGAAGGCAACCATGAAAGGCTATGGCGTTACCCAAGGCCATATCAAGTCGGCGCTAAATCCAACGTTCGGAAAGAAGGCGTTGAACGCCATTACCGTAGCAGATGTGAACCGCTGGATAGGGCAGCAAAGCAAGGCCCTCAAGCCCGCCACGGTCCAAAGGCAATTGGCAACCTTCAATACTATCATGAATGATGCTGTCCGTAGCGGTGTCATAGAGCGCAACCCCTCCGAGCGGGCGGACCGGATCAAGGGCATTGAGGCTAGGCAGAGATTTGTGACTGGCGGCGAATGGCAGGCGATCCTGAACGCGGTTTATAAGATCGAACGAGAGCAAGAGGACAAAAAGGACCAAACCCCCCAGCAGATCAGGGGATGGCTACGGAACTATGTCGTCTGGGCCTACAATTCCGGCATGCGGCGTGCTGAAATCCTGAACCTAAAATGGGATCATGTGCGCCAAGTGAGTGATGAAACGACGGTTATAGAAGTGGGTAATACCAAGACCGGCAAGCCTCGTTTTGTCACATGTACGGACGAGATGACATCTATCATAGCTGACCTTCGCAAGCTCGAACGGGCAGAGGGCGATAATCGACTCTTCCCTGTGTCCATGACTACGCTGAAACGGTCCCTGACCAATCTATGGAAGGAGACGGGGCTAGAGGACGTCCGATTGCATGATCTCCGACGCACGCATGCCACCATCTTGATCCAAAGGAATGTCGATCCCCGGACAGTTGCCGGGCGGCTGGGACATTCGGGGACTGCAATGCTTGCGAAGCATTATGCCGTTGATTTGGGCGATATGGATGCGGCCAAGCGATTTGGTGAGCCTTTGGCCAAGAGTGATTCGAAGGAAGAGAGCGAAGCCGAAGAGGATGCTACGGCCTATGTCTTGCCCGAACCGCTAAGAGCGCCAGATCGCTGAAATTGATAGGTTTTGACTAGTCTAGGTCTAGTCTTAGGTGGGCTAAGCCATATGCCAAAAAGCAACGTCTCTCAGACCAATTGCATAGCAACGATAGCGCTAATTTCGTTGCAGTGCAACAATTTTCTTGACAAAAGAGGTCGATCATGGTATTATGTAGCTGTAAGGTAGGGAATATTTATATTCTCCTACCCTGCATTTCCAAAAATCCGCGACCATCGCCCGGATGAAGCCCAGCCCTTCATACGGTGTCCTTGCTCGCCCAAATGACAAGGATACCCCTTTGATCGAAGCTGCATTTTATAATGACAAAGATATTGCCCGACGCCTGAATCTCTCTCCATCTTGGGTTCGCGGCCAGCGATACAAGCGGACGCACGGCTTGCCCCATATCTTCAATGTAGAGCCACGATATATCGGTGCTTGCCCTCGCTATGTTGCCGGTGAGGTGGAAGCGTTCATTGCATCCATCGCTGCCTGACCGGACTGCAATAATGAAATACGATCATATGATGTCACGCTTGGAGGCGGATTCGTCCGTCTCCCCGGCCTCTCAAGAGACTGACCCGCTTGTAGGTTCTTGGCCCCCTCTTCACACCTCCAAAGGAACATGGTTTGACCCGGCGCTTGACTTTCGAGAGCCAGAAGGGGGAATTGTTACGGAGGAGGTTTTGGCGCTGATCGCTTCCGTTGAACAACGGGACCGCAAGCGGCGTCAGGCCGACGAAATCAACCATCGCACCATCGTCCGCAAGATATTGGCTAATGGCTTCCGCTGCCATTTTCATCGGCGTCCGTCCTGGGTGGCATATTACCGTAAAGCGGAAAGCTATCGGGATGGCCCTAGGTGGCTGTCGGGCGCGGCCATGAGGCGCACCGTTGACGTTTTGGCAAAGGTGGGACTCCTTGAAACATCTCTTGGCGAATGGGGTGCAACTGCTTCGACCTACAGAGTCGCAGCGAAGCTCTACAGCACGGCGCAGGCCCAAGGGGTGGCGGAACATAGTCTAACACTCAGATTGCCTCCTGAACGGCTTGTGAGGCTCCGTAGGGGCAATTCTAGGACGCCATTGATCGACATTGAGCCAACGGAAGAGACGGATCATTGGACCTACCTGCTCGATGCATATAATATCTTTATATCCCAACAGGATATTGCTTTAGCTTGGTCGGGTGATGAAGAAACCGAATGGGTCCGGCATTTAAATGAAAGCGGGGGTGGAGGAGGAGCGCCCCTTTGTAGGCCCGAATTGATCCAGACGGACCTGTATCGCCAATTCAACAACGGTTCGTTCGAACAAGGAGGCCGGATGTATGGCGGCTGGTGGATCAACGCTCCAAAAGCCTTGCGAAGGAAGATAACGATCAATGGGCAGCCCACGGTCGAACTGGATTATTCTGGTTGTGCCATTCGGATGCTGTATCATGAACGCGGCATTGACTTCCGAGGCGATCCCTACCGGCTACAACCCGTAGCCGCATATGAGGAAGAAAAGGGATTGAGGCCTGACCATTATCGGGAAGGCGTCAAGGCAATGGTACAAGCCCTCATCAATGACCGTAGCGACGGCAGGCCAGAGCAAATTCCTCTTCCTAACGGGCTGTCCTTTCGACCTCGCTTCAAGCGGAAAGAGGTCCGTCGAATGATCGAGCAGGCGCACACTCCCATTGCTGATGCTTTCCGTTCAGGAGCAGGTTTGCGCCTTCAGCGGACGGATTCCGATTTGGCTTTGGCTGTCATTACAGACTTGCGAGAGCAAGGAGTGTTATCCTTGCCCGTCCATGACTCATTTTTAGTATCAAAACATAATAAGGATAAACTAATCAATTCAATGTTATCTAATTATAGAAACATATTCAACTTTGATCCTATAATTAAATAGATATCATGGATTACCACTTATAATATCTTCATATAAGGGAACGCATAACTATTTTATGGGCAATATGTTTGCTAATATTTTATGTTCTTCGTTCCCTACCTGAACTATAATGCTTACAGGTGCGTCTGTCATTTTCTTGATAGAAGCAGGAATCTCATACGCCACGATGCCACCAAAGCCTTTTCCCGGCTCGACTGTACTCTTGCGTATAAGGCCGGCTAGGGCGGATGCTCCTGAAGTCTCACGAGCACGGATTGCTGCACTCGTGGCATCCTGTTGTCGCTGGGCCGCTTGCTGTTGTTGTTGGGCTAACGCGGGTTCATATCCTGAGTACATGCCGCTGCCACTGTATAGAGTGCCAGAACTGCTCATTCCGCTATAACTGAAGGTGCCTGACGTATAGCCATCGGCGTCCCCAGCCGACAAAGCGCCACCCATTGCCGCAAAGAAATTTCTACGTTTGATATCCCTCCGAAGGCGTCCTTCTAATTCTTCATAGGGGATCATAGAAATTTGATTTCCATCGGGAAACGAAATCCTAATATTATCTGGACCGAAAACAATAGGATTCTGGGATTTGTTTTTAATGTAGACTCGAAAAGTGGATTGTTTGTCAGGAAGATTATCTCTGACGCTGACAATTCTCACGATTGAATTTGTCATCAAATTATCTATGTATTGAACGCCGTTCAGCCAATTCTCTGGATTTTCTTCACTTGGGATAGCTTTTATCTGATAAGATGATTTAGCTTGTGCATTATCGTAATGAAGTGATGTAGTTATTATAATGAATGATGCAGATATAAATCGAAAGATAATCCCAAAGGCCATTCCAATTCCCCCATTTCCTCGATTTATGTCTTACGAATTTAAATCATTCGGCCAATTACATCTTGTATAGTGCATACCAGAGGGCTGGGAGCGAACCCCAAAAGCCAATTCCAATAAGCGTGTAAATCGGAGGCTGCTTACTTGTTTTTGATTTGCCGTTCTTGATTTCCCAAACAAGATCAGGAATGCGTAGCAGCATAATTAACAATGCAACAATAGCTACTCCTAAATTTAATAAATAATATAGAATCATTAGAAATATTATGAGAAGAGTGGCAGGAATAAAAGTTCCAAATATCTCGCCTCGGACAATCTCTTTCTCGATAATTTCATGGCCTTCTCGAAGAAGGGAATCCATCTCAGGACTAATAAATAAGCCTCTTACGAAAAATCCGATAAGATTCGTGCATAAGATGCTTAGGACTATCCATGCTCCAAGGGTGATAGCGAATTGAGCAATTATACTCATCCGACAAGGTGCTCCCATCCCGTTACCGACGCTTATTAACGCCGAGATCGTCATCGCACTCTGCTGAATGCGGCGCCCCCCGTAGGCACGGAATGAGGTATAAATGCCCGTGGACCAGAAGTCATCATTTCTTGTCTATCCTGCCGGATGGACGAGAAGGCCATCCTTCACGAACTGGGCAAGAGGATCAGAGCCCAACGAAAGAGCATTGGCCTGTCGCAGGAGGCGCTTGCCTTGGCTGCCGGTGTCGATCGTTCTTATTATGGTGCGGTTGAGCGGGGCGAGCGGAACATTACTTTCACCGTCCTCTGTCGTCTGTGCATAGCCCTGAAATGTGATGTGGCAGCCCTAACTCAAGGCGTTCCTGCGGCGGCACTGTAGTAGGATAGGAACCTACCGAGCGGCTTGGTGCATTGACACATCAAATATGATGTGTAGTTTGGGCGTATGGGAATCATTGGGAATGACAAGCAGGCGCGTGAGGCTGCTGTTGCAATCGACCAGATTGGGCAAGCGCTTTCGTCTGAACAAGTTTTGAAGGCAATTGTTGAGGGGCTTCCCCGCGAAGTTATAGAAGGGGTTCGGCGTTCGTTGGCAGCAGAACGCAATGAGCTTGCTGGCCTTCTGGATGCGTATAGTGATGCCAAGGCTGGTAAACCGGAACTGCTAATTCAACGGGCGGGGAGTGATCCCGGTTCGCTCATGGTTGTGGCGCGCATAGTTAGAGGATGGTCCCAAAAGGAACTGGCTCGCCGTGTCTTTCTACCTGAGCAGCAAATCCAACGGTATGAGGCCGAGCGATATAAAAGTATCAGCCTAAACAATCTTTTGAGAATAGCGAGAGTGCTTGGCGTTAGGCTTACGGCCGATATGCCGGGGCAGCTTAAAGAGCAATGGCTTCCGTCATATGAGATGTCGCAAGCCGATGCGCAGAAGGTTTTGAAACATGCTCGTCAACATGGCTGGCTCGACAGGGCGGATCAATCTGATGAAAATGGATTGAGCCAACTCAAGCGGACGGTTGCAGAGCATGTTGCCCAGCATGGAACTCCATCCCTTCTGCGAACTGGCCTGAATGTCGAGGACTATGCGGATGATTGGTTGCTTTTGGCGTGGAAAGCTCAAGTGACTCGTCAAGCCGTCTTGGTTATCCAAAAGAAAAAGCCAAAATATAGACCACTTGAAGTTTCTTGGATGAAGGAACTTGTCCAAGTCAGTTCAGAAGAAAATGGTCCAATTTTAGCAAAAAATATCCTCGAAGAGCACGGGATAATTCTCATAATTGAGCAGCAGATAGCAGGAATGAAAATCGATGGGGCAGCGTTTCTCGTTGATGATATTCCTGTAATTGGCATGACTATTAGGCATGATAGATTAGATAATTTCTGGTTTACGCTCATGCACGAACTTGGTCATGTAATTCTTCACTATAGAACAGGATTATCTTCCGGTTTCTTCGACGATACAGAAAATAAATCTCTCGATGAAATGGAAGAAGAGGCTGATAAATTCGCGGAAAACTTGCTTATACCAGAGGAATTATGGGTAAGATCACCTGCAAGAATTACGAAAACGCCTGAACCTGTAGAAAAATTAGCAAAGCAGTTGGGGATTTCGCCAGCAATTATATTCGGAAGAATAAGAATGGAACGTAAGAACTATGCGTTATTCTCGAATAAGATTGGTAAAGATAAGGTCAGGAAGCTCCTCCTTCCTACCCCTTTGGAGGAGGCCATATGAGTAAAAATACTAAGCTCCTTTACTCTCCTGCCCTGCGAATGAAGGCTGGTGAATTGGAGGGGGTGAGGTTGCTCGCATCGGACGTTGCCGAGTGCATACTTCCAAGATTTATCGTCCCGCCCAGCGGAGAGCGTGATGATAGCACCCTTCCTCTCCTTGACTTGGATCGTGCGCCCGACATTTCGATCCTTGGGCGGTACTGGCAGCAGCGTCCCGCTCTCATAGATTGCAGTTACATCGTTGATGAGTTTGGGCGCGACCGTTCTCCCCATTGGTTGCCAGCGATGTTTGAACGAGTTCGGAAGAAGCAGGTCTATGCTATTCCCGCCGCGTCGCTCAACGACATCTTGGATTGCGCAGACGCCTTTCGAACGGCGATCGATCGTAGCAGTGCCGTAAAATTCGGCTTTATAGTACCTTCTGACGATATGGTTGGGCCAGAGTTTAATTCCGCTATTTCGGAGGCGTTAGGCAAACTCGAACTCGCCGCTGCTGATTGCGTTGCCATAGCTGATTTTGCCAATTCGGAATTTAGCGATCCGATTATCGTTGCCGAAATTGTGGGTGGGGCGCTTGAAACTCTTCAAGAGGCTGGCCTTTGGCAAGGGGTTATCTTTCAAGGCAGTAACTATCCTGATAAGAATCCTGTGTCAGAGATAGGAGGAGTCGAGTTTTGGCCGCGAAACGAATGGCGGGCTTGGCGGAGGGCTGTCAAACTCGATCCAACCACCGCTGACCATCTGATATTTGGTGACTATGCGGCGGATACGGCCCTCATAAAATTTGGCGGTAAGGGCGGTAAAGTCATTCCTCACATTCGTTACACGTCAGGAGATCAGTGGCGAGTTGAGCGAGGCCCTAGCAAAGGTAAGAGGAGCGACAGCATCCACGCGGTATATGTGGGCATAGCAACAAGCAGCGATTTTGCGGGAGCCAATTTTTCAGAGGCTGATGCTTATATCGCCCATGCTGCGGCAAACCCTTCTGCTCCTCACGGTAGCGGAAAAGAATGGCGGCAACTCAACACTACTCACCACATAACGCAGGTTGTGGACGATATCGCGAAGGTTAAGGGGGTAGAGATTCGACGTTCGCCTACGGAAGCCATGGTGCAAATGCCACTTCTACTCGACAGCTAGGCGAGGGGATTTTTATTTTTTTTTGTGAAGCGGAGGAGGCGCGGGAGAGCGTGTCCAACATTCTATAGATTTCTACCTCCCCCCCCAACCCTTTGTCAGTCAGGTGCTCAACGTGAATAATAAAGGATAAAAATGGGGATACAGTGGGGCGCTTTTCCCAATATGGGAAGTTATTGCACTAACCTACTGAAAAAACTGGAGCGGGCGAAGGGATTCGAACCCTCGACCCCAACCTTGGCAAGGTTGTGCTCTACCCCTGAGCTACGCCCGCTCTGGCGGCCGGAGGAGGTGTCCTCTCGGCGGGTGGGGGGCAACTAGCAGCGGCTTCCCACCTCGGCAAGGGAGAATCTGCAGGAAGCCATTTTTTTCTCCGCGAAGCCATTTCGTCCCAAATAGCGGAATCATGCATTGCGCCTTGGCGCTGCGTTGCGATATGCTACTGTTCATTCCCTAAATCTCTGACGTACTGACGGATATAATCGCCTCCCATTTCGTATCGCATGGGGATTAGGAGGAGTGCAGCTATGACCGCCGAACCATTGACGCGCCGCAGCCTGCTCCAGGGTAGCGCCGCTGCCGCCGCCGCGATCCCCGCTTTGGGAGAGGCGCAGGCGGCTCCCGCCAGACGCAAGGAAGGAGCGCCGATGACGCCTGTAGGACTGACCGTGAACGGCCGCGAAGTGCATCTTCAACTCGATCCGCGCACGACGCTGCTCGATGCCCTGCGCGAACATTTGCACCTGACCGGCACGAAGAAGGGCTGCGATCATGGGCAATGCGGTGCCTGCACGGTGATTGTCGAGGGGCGGCGGATCAATAGCTGCCTCACCCTCGCCGTGATGCATGAGGGCGATCATGTGACCACCATCGAAGGGATCGGCACGCCGGAAAAGCTCCATCCCATGCAGCGCGCCTTCATCACTCATGACGGCTATCAATGCGGCTATTGCACGCCTGGCCAGATCTGTTCGGCGGTGGCGGTGCTGGAGGAGATCGAGGCGGGCATCCCCAGCCACGCCACGCAAGATCTCGACCGCATCGCCTTTTCCGAGAGCGAGGTGCGCGAACGGATGAGCGGCAATATCTGCCGCTGCGCCGCCTATCCCAACATCGTCGCGGCGATTCGCCAAGTCGCGGAGGAGGGGGTAAAGGCATGAGACCATTCACCTACAGCCGTGCCGCCAGTGTCGAGGAAGCAGCGAAGACCGCCGCCGCGACCCAGGGCGCGCGTTTCATCGCGGGCGGCACCAATCTGCTCGACCTGATGAAGCTCCAGATCGAGATGCCGACCCATCTGATCGACGTCAATCATCTGGGCCTCGACCGCATCGAGCCGACGGCTGAAGGCGGCCTGCGGATCGGGGCGATGGTCCGCAATACCGATCTCGCCGCCGACAAAATGGTCCGCCGCGATTATGCGGTGTTGAGCCGCGCCCTGCTGGCGGGCGCGTCCGGGCAGCTCCGCAACAAGGCGACGACGGGCGGCAACCTGCTCCAGCGCACCCGCTGCCCTTATTTCTACGACACGCGCATGCCCTGCAACAAGCGCAAGCCGGGCAGCGGTTGCGGCGCGCTCAAGGGGATGAGCCGTAGCCTCGCCATCCTGGGCACAAGCGAATCTTGCATCGCGCAGCATCCCTCCGACATGGCGGTGGCGCTGCGCCTGCTGGATGCCAGCGTCGACACGGCGAGCGCCGACGGCAGCCGCCGGACGATCCCGATCGCTGATTTCCACCTCTTGCCCGGCGATACGCCGGAGGTGGAAAATGCGCTGAGGCCCGGCGAGCTCATCACTTCGGTCACTTTGCCCAAGCCGCTGGGCGGCACCCATGTCTATCGCAAGGTCCGCGACCGCGCTTCCTATGCCTTCGCGCTGGTGTCGGTCGCGGCGGTGTTCGCGAAGGACGGCCAGGCCCGCTTCGCCTTCGGCGGCATAGGGACCAAGCCCTGGCGCACCGACGCCGCCGATGCGGCAGCACTCTCCGGCGCGGCAGCCGTCGCCGAGGCGGCGCTCAGCGGCGCGCGCCCCACCGAGCACAACGCGTTCAAGCAGCAACTGACCGCCCGCACCCTTGCCTCGCTCTACCGTCAGAAGGGGGTCTGAGCCATGAAGTTCGACACGCCAGCCACCGCCAACCCGATCGACCGGGGCCGCGTCATCGGCATTTCCCATGACCGGATAGACGGCGCCGCGAAGGTCACCGGCACCGCGCCCTATGCCTATGAACGGCATGATGCCGCGCCCAACGCCGCCTATGGCTGGATCGTCGGTTCGGCCATCGCCAAGGGGCGGATCAGCGCCATGGACCTGCGCGCAGCGGAGGCCGCGCCCGGCGTGCTGGGCATCGTCACGCACCAGAATGCGGGGGCGCTCGGCAAGGGCAATATGAACACCGCCCATCTGCTCGGCGGGCCGCAGATCGAACATTATGAGCAGGCGGTGGCGCTGGTGATCGCGGACACGCTGGAAAATGCGCGTGACGCCGCCCAGCTCGTCCGCATCGACTACGCCGTGGAACAGGGCCGGTTCGACCTCGCGGCGGAGCGCATGAACGGCGTCCCGCCCGAGGGCGGCTTCGGCGGGCCGGCGGATACCAAGGCAGGCGATTTCGATGCCGGTTTCGCCAAAGCAGCGGTGAGGATCGACCAGAGCTACACCACCCCCGACCAAAGCCATGCGATGATGGAGCCGCATGCGACCATCGCCGCCTGGAACGGCGACAAGCTCACCCTCTGGACCTCCAACCAGATGATCGCCTGGAGCGTGGGCGAGATGGCGAAGACGCTGAAGATCCCCAAGGAGAATATCCGCCTCGTCTCCCCCTATATCGGCGGCGGCTTCGGCGCGAAGCTGTTCCTGCGCGCCGATGCGCTGCTCGCGGCGCTGGGGTCGCGCATGGTCGGCCGTCCGGTCAAGGTGGCGATCGCCCGGCCGCAAATCCCCAACAACACCACCCATCGTCCCGCCACCATCCAGCGCATCCGCATCGGCGCCGACAGGCATGGCGTGATCGACGCCATAGCCCATGAAGTCTGGTCGGGCGACCTGCCCGGCGGCGGGGCGGAGACGGCGGCGCAGCAGACGCGCCTGCTCTATCGCGGCCCCAACCGGTTGACGACGCATCGCCTGTCGACGCTGGACCTGCCGGAGGGCAACGCCATGCGCGCACCGGGCGAGGCGGTGGGCCTGCTCGCGCTGGAGGTCGCGATGGACGAACTGGCCGAAGCCTGCGGCGTCGATCCGGTGGAACTGCGCATCCGCAACGATGTGCAATATGATCCGGAAGCCGGACCGCAGCGTCCTTTCTCCAGCCGGAAGCTGGTCGAATGCCTCCGCGAAGGCGCGGAACGCTTTGGCTGGAACCGCCGCAATCCCAAGCCGGGTCAGGTGCGCGATGGCCGCTGGCTGGTCGGCATGGGCGTCGCTTCCGCCTTTCGCAACAATCTGGTCACCAAATCGGGGGCGCGCATCGGCGTCGATGCCAGGGGGCATGTCATCGTCGAAACCGACATGACCGATATCGGCACCGGCAGCTACACGATCATCGGCCAGACCGCGGCGGAAATGCTGGGCGTGCCGCTGGAGGCCGTGATCGTGCGTCTGGGCGACAGCCGCTTTCCCGCCTCGGCCGGGTCGGGCGGGCAATGGGGCGCCAACAGCGCCACGGCGGGCGTCTATGCCGCCGCCATGGCCCTGCGCGCGAAGCTGGCGGAAAAGGCGGGCTTCGCGGTGGACAAGGCGCTGTTCGAAGATGGGCTGGTGCGCCTGGGCAACCAGTCCCAGCCGCTCGGCACGCTCGCTGGGCGCGAGGGGCTGTGGGCGGAGGACAGCATGGACTATGGCGACCTCGCCAAACGCTATGCGCAGGCGACCTTCGGCGCGCATTTCTGCGAGGTCGGCGTGGATATCGACACCGCCGAAGTCCGCGTCCGCCGGATGGGCGGGGCCTTTGCCGCCGGGCGCATCCTCAACCCCAAATCGGCGCGCAGCCAGGTGATCGGCGCGATGACCATGGGGGTTGGCGCGGCGCTGATGGAGGAACTCAGCGTCGACACCCGATTCGGCTTTTTCGTCAATCACGACATGGCCGAATATCTGGTGCCGGTGCATGCCGACATTCCGGATCAGGATGTGCTGTTCGTCGAGGAGCTGGACGACAAAAGCTCGCCCATGAAGGCCAAGGGCGTCGGTGAGCTGGGCATTTGCGGGGCAGGGGCGGCGGTCGCCAATGCGATCTACAATGCCACGGGCGTCCGTCTGCGGGATTATCCGCTGACGGTCGACAAGATTCTGGCCGCGTCAACCGGAAAAAGGGTCGCTTGAACTTCTCCTGCGGTGCCCCTAGTCCCCTCCGCAAAAGAGTAGAGAAAGGGCGCCATGAAATATCTTCCGCTGTCACTGGCTCTGGCCATGATTCCGACCGTCGCGGCTGCCGAGACGGAGGCGCCCGATCCGGCCCGAATCGTCGTGACGGGGGAGGGGCTTTCCCTGCCGCCGGGGACGTCGGCCTATGGATCGGCGATCATTGATCGGGATCGCCTGACCAACAGCGCCTCCGGCCGGATCGAAAGCGTGCTGGGCGATGTTGCCGGTTTCCAGCAGTTCCGCCGCTCCGACAGCCGTTCGGCCAACCCTTCCGCACAAGGGGCGACGCTGCGCGCATTGGGGGGCAATGCGTCCAGCCGGACGCTGGTGCTGCTCGACGGCGTGCCCATGGCCGATCCCTTTTTCGGCTATATCCCGTTCAGTGCGCTGGTGCCCGACCGCCTGTCGGTGGTGCGGGTGACGCGCGGCGGCGGTGTGGGAGCCTTCGGCGCGGGCGCGGTGGCCGGGACCATCGAACTGGCCAGCGCCCCCCGTGACCAGCTCCCGGCCTTCGGCGCCAGCGCCTTCTACGGCAGCAGGGACGCGACCGAACTCTCCGCCAGCCTGACGCCGGACCTGGGCAACGGCTATGTCTCGCTTTCGGGCCGCTGGGACCGGGGCGACGGGTTCCAGACCACGCCTAAGGGCCAGCGCGTCGCCGCCACCGCGCCCGCCGCCTATGACGGCTGGTCGACCAATTTGCGCGCCGTCGCGCCTCTGTCCGCCACGTCGGAAATCCAGTTTCGCGGCACGATCTTCCACGATGAGCGCACCCTGCGTTTCAAGGGCGCGGACAGCATGAGCGAAGGGCAGGACGCCAGCATCCGCTTCGTCTCGCGGGGGGCGTGGCAGGTCGATGCGCTGGCCTATATCCAGGCGCGCAACTTTTCCAACATCGTGATCTCGGCCTCCAGCTTCCGCAAGTCGCTCGACCAGCGCAACACGCCCTCGACCGGCATTGGCGGCAAGATCGAACTGCGTCCGCCGGTCGGCCCCGATCATGTGCTGCGCGTCGGCGCCGACACTCGTTTCGCCACCGGCGACATGTTCGAGGACGCCTATAACGCCAATATCGCCGCCAACCCCGTGACCTCCCGGCGTCATGCAGGCGGCGAGCAGATGACCACCGGCCTCTTTGCCGAGGATGACTGGACGCTGGGCCGCCTGGTCCTGACCGGCGGAGTGCGGGCGGATCGCTGGACGATCAGCGACGGCTTCTTCCGCGCCACCGGCACGGGCGCGGCGAACAACAGCTTTGCCGACCGTTCCGACTGGCAGTTCTCCGGAAGGGCGGGGGCGCTCTACCGGATCAGCGACGCCATCGCCCTGCGCGGCGCGGGCTATACCGGCTTCCGCCTGCCGACGCTCAATGAACTGTACCGGCCTTTCGTGGTCTTCCCAATCACGACCCGCGCCAATGCGGCGCTCACGCCCGAGAAGCTCAAGGGCGTGGAGGCGGGCATCGACCTCAGCCCCGTTTCGGGCCTGACCCTGTCGGCGACCGGCTTCATCAACCGTCTGGATGACGCCATCGCCAATGTCACCATCGCCGCCAACACCCGCGAGCGGCAGAATGTCGACCATATCACCGCCAAGGGGATTGAGCTGACCGCCATGGGCACGGCAGGCGACTTCCTGCTTTCGGCATCCTATGCCTATAGCCACAGCAGCGTGCATGCGCCGGGCATGGCCTTTAACGGCCTCGCCCCCGCGCAAAGCCCGCGTCATGCCGCCAGCGCCACGCTCGCCTGGGAGCCGAAGCAAGGCCCCGCCCTCTCCGCCACGCTGCGCTATGTCAGCAAGCAATATGAGGACGACCTCCAGACCGATGCGCTGCCCGATGCGCTGACCGTCGATGCGGTGGCGCGCTTGCCTCTCGGCCATGGCGTGACCCTGGTCGCGCGCGGCGAAAATCTCTTCAACGAAGAGGTGATCACCCGCAACGCCGCAGGGTCCATCGACCTCGGCACGCCACGGACGCTGTGGATCGGTTTCCGTTTCGCAAGTTGAAGCGCAACCGTCTGAAAAAGCGCGCTGGTTGAGGCAGGGCAAAGCTGTATGAGGAAATCATGCGCTTTTTCCTCCTCTTCGCCTTGCCGTTCCTCGCCGCGCCGCCCGCTCAAGCCTGGGGCCCGGTCGGACACCGGATCACCGGCGCCATAGCCGACCAGAATCTGAGCGGCGCGGCGCGCGCCCAGGTCCGCCTGCTGCTGGGGACGGAGGATCTGGCGGAGGCGTCGACCTGGCCCGACGACATGCGGTCCGACCCTGCGGAATATTGGCGCAAGACGGCCAGTCCATGGCATTATGTCACCGTGCGGGAGGGCGATCATTACAGTGCGTCCGACGCCCCGGAGGAGGGCGACGCGATGACCGCCCTGACCCGCTTCACCGCCACCCTGCGAGACCCCAGGGCGTCGCTGGACGACCGCCGTCAGGCATTGCGTTTCGTCGTTCACATCATCGGGGATCTGCATCAGCCGCTGCATGTCGGCGGCGGCGAGGACCGTGGCGGCAATGATGTGAAGGTCACTTTCTTCGGCGCGGCGACCAACCTGCATTCGGTCTGGGATTCGGGCCTGATCGAGCAGCGCGCCCTGTCCTATTCGGAATATGCGAACTGGCTGTCGCGGTCGATCACGCCGCAGCAGACCATCGCCTGGAGCCTTTGCGATCCCGATATATGGACCCGTGAAAGCATCGCGCTGCGCAAGACCGTCTATCCGGCCGACCCGGCTCTGTCCTGGGACTATGCCTATCAGCATCGGGGAGAGCTGGACGACCGGCTGCGCCATGCGGGCGTCCGCATCGCCGCCTGCCTGAACGCGATTTTCGATTCCCCGCAACACCCTTAGGACTTGGCCGCGCACGCCGCGTTCGGATCTAATCCCGATCCCGCAACCACTTGACGATCGTGCTGGCGGCGCGTGTCACATCATCCCAGGTCACGTCGAAGCCGGCATCGTCGCCAAAATAGGGATCGGTCACGCCGCTCCCTTCGCGCCCCGGCACCAGGTCCATCAGCAGCCGCAATTCCGCCGTCCCATCCGAAGGCCACACCCGCCGCAGGTTCCGCAAATTCTCTGAATCCAGCGCGAAGACATAGTCGAACCGGCGGAAATCCAGAGCCGTCACCTGCCGCCCGCGATAGTCAGAAATATCGATCCCATGCCGCAGCGCCACTGCCTGCGCCCGGCTGTCCGGTGGCGATCCCACATGCCAGTCCCCGGTCCCGGCCGAATCCACCTCGACCGTCAGCCCAGCCCGCTCCGCCTCCGCCCGCAAAGCAGCCTCCGCCAGCGGCGACCGGCAGATATTGCCCAGACAGACGAAAAGAACCGAAACGCTCATCCTTCGGCCGCCGTGCTCAAACCCAATTGGGGCACGCCAAGGGAACGCCGCCCGCCGAAATCGGTCCGCGCCACGATCACACCCAACTTCTCCATATAGTCGATCAGCCGCCGCACCCGCCCCGGCGAACTGGTGCCATAGGCCCGCGCCAGCGCCACATCGTCGGGACAAGGCAGTCCCTCCATCGCCGCCCGCGCAATCAGCAGGAACGGCGCCAGCATATCCTCCGGCAAAGGCTCCGCAGCGCGCATCGCATCGTCCCAGCGTGGATCGGCGGCGTCGAACATCCCGGCTTGCGCCATGGCGAACCGCTTGCGGAAGGCGGGCAGGTCGAGCGGCGGCGTCCGCAATCCCTTCATCCGGCACCGCACGCCGAAATCCTGATAGAGCGTCGACACGCTCGGCTGCGCTTCGCCCAGATCAACGACGATCTCCTCCAGCACGGCGATCACCACCGGCTCGTTCTGCCCGAAGTCCAGTTCCGGCGCGGCAGGCTTGGCCGAAGGCGTAGCGGCCAGCGCCCGCATCAATTCCTCGGCAGGCAGCGGCGGCGGCTCGGCCCGCGGCGCGGGAGAGGGCAAGCTTTCCTCTTCGCCCGTGCTTGCGAACAGCAACTCCTGCAAATCCCCGGTGGCCGTGACGGGCGGGGGCATCAGCTTGTGCGTGCCGCCGCGCGTGCTGGTCTTGACCGGCCCGATCTTCACCGCCACTGGCCGCCGGCAGATCGCCGGACCCAGCGCCAGAAAGCGCCCGCGCTCCAGATCGCGGATCTGCTCGGCCTGCCGCCGCTCCATGCCCAGCAGATCGGCCGCGCGCGCCATGTCGATGTCGAGGAAAGTGCGCCCCATCAGGAAGTTCGACGCCTCCGCCGCGACATTCTTGGCGAGCTTCGCCAGCCGCTGCGTCGCGATCACCCCTGCCAGCCCGCGCTTGCGCCCCCGGCACATGAGGTTGGTCATCGCCGCCAGCGACAAGCGCCGCGCCTCATCCGACACGTCGCCCGCCGCCACCGGGGCGAACATCTGCGCCTCGTCGACCACCACCAGCGCGGGATACCAGTGGTCGCGCGGCGCATCGAACAGGGTCGACAGGAAAGTCGCGGCGCATTTCATCTGCGCCTCCAGTTCCAGCGATTCCAGACTCAGCACCACCGAGGCGCGATGTTCGCGAATCCGCTCTGCCATCTTGACGATCTCGCGCTCATTATAGTTGCCCGCGTCGATCACCACATGGCCATATTCATCGGCCAGCGTGACGAAATCGCCTTCCGGATCGATCACCACCTGCTGGACCAGCGCGGCGCTTTCCTCCAGCAACCGGCGCAGCAGGTGCGACTTGCCCGACCCCGAATTGCCCTGAACGAGCAGTCGGGTGGCAAGCAGTTCCTCGACATCGACCAGAACGGGATTGCCCGATCCGTCATTTCCTATGCTGATGCTGGCGGTCACGCTTGTCCTTTGGCCCAGCCTGTGGCCCAAGCGCAACCCGTTTGAATGAAGTGCCGCTGAGCCAACCGGATTTCCTTGACCCCCCGATTGTTGCGATGCAGCATCGACCCATCATGGCGACTCTTGCATCCTCTCCCGCCCCTGCGATCACGCAGAACCCCGATATCCGCTATCTTGGCCGCCTGCTGGGTGACGTCATTCGCGCTTATGGCGGGGAGAAGATCTACAAGCAGACCGAATATATCCGCTCCGCCTCGGTCGACCGGGCGCGTGGGTTGCATGGCGCGGATGTGGTCGATACCGGTCTCGATGCGCTCAGCCTGGACGACACCTTGTCCTTCGTGCGCGGCTTCATGCTGTTCTCGATGCTCGCCAATCTGGCCGAGGACCGCCAGGGCGTCGCCGCCGAACCGGGCGCCGATGTCGCCTCCGCCGTGGAGAAGCTCGAATCGCACGGCATCGATCGCGAAGCGATCCTCGACCTGTTGTCCCACGCCCTGATCGTCCCCGTCCTCACCGCCCACCCGACGGAGGTGCGGCGCAAGAGCATGATCGATCATAAGAACCGCATCGCGGACCTGATGCTGCTCAAGGATAGCGGCCGGACGGAAACCGACGAAGGCGAAAATCTCGACGAAGCGATCTTCCGCCAGATCGCCCTGCTCTGGCAGACGCGCCCGCTGCGTCGCGAAAAGCTGTTCGTCGCGGATGAGATCGAAAATGTCCTCGCTTATTTCCGCGACGTCTTCCTGCCGGTGCTGCCCGCCCTCTATGCCCGCTGGGAACGGGTATTGGGCGCCCGCCCTCAAAGTTTCCTGCGCGTCGGCAACTGGATCGGCGGCGACCGCGACGGCAATCCCTTCGTTCAGGCGCCGCAGCTTCGGCTCGCGCTGGCAAAGGGCTGCGAAGCCGCGCTGGGTTTCTATATGGAGGCGCTCCACGCCCTGGGCGCGGAATTGTCGCTCTCCACCGAACTGGCCCATGTGTCGCAGGCGGTGCTCGATCTGGCCGATGCCAGCGGCGACGTTTCGCCCAGCCGTCAGGACGAACCCTATCGCCGCGCCATTTCCGGCATTTATGCCCGCCTCGCCGCCACCTACCGGGCGCTGGTGGGCAAAGACCCGTCCCGCCCCTCGACGCTCAAGGGGGAGCCCTATGCCAGCCCCGCCGACCTGCGCCGCGATCTGGTGACGGTCGCGCAAGGCCTGGCGAGCGAAGGCAATGGCGCGCTGGCGACGGGCGGCGCGCTCGGCCGCCTGATCCGCGCTGTCGAAACCTTCGGCTTCCACCTCGCCACGCTCGACATGCGGCAGAACAGCGATGTCCACCAGAGCGTCGTGGCTGAACTGCTGAAAGTCGCTGGGGTCGAGGCCGACTATGCCAGCCTCGACGAATATGCCCGCATAGCCCTGCTCCGGCGGGAGCTGGCGAACAACCGGCCGCTCGGCACGGCCTTTTTCGAATATTCGGAAAAGACCGCGTCCGAACTCGCCATCGTCCATGCCGCTGCGGACGCGCATCGCATCTACGGTCCGCAATGCATCACCCATTATATCATCTCCAAGGCGGAGAGCGTTTCCGACCTGCTCGAAGTCAACATCATCCTCAAGGAAGCGGGCCTTTGGCGCGCCGGCACGGACGGCGCGCCGCCGCAGGCCGCGATCATGGCCGTGCCCCTCTTCGAAACCATCGCGGACCTTGATGCCGCGCCCAAGATCATGGGCGCCTATTTCGGCCTGCCCGAAATTGCGGGCGTGGTGCAGGCACGCGGCCATCAGGAAGTGATGATCGGCTATTCTGACAGCAACAAGGACGGCGGCTACATCACCTCTACCTGGGGGCTGTTCCAGGCAAGCAAGGCGCTTGCGCCCGTCTTTGCCGACGCCGGCACCGCGATGCAGCTTTTCCACGGTCGCGGCGGCGCGGTCGGGCGCGGTGGCGGCTCCTCCTTCGCGGCGATCCAGGCCCAGCCCAAGGGCACGGTGCAGGGCCGCATCCGCATCACCGAACAGGGCGAGGTGATCGCCGCCAAATTCGGCACCCGCGACGTCGCCATGACCAATTTGGAGGCGATGACCAGCGCGACCCTGCTGGCGTCTCTGGAACCCGAAGCGATTTCGGACCGCGACGCCGCCCGTTTCGCCGCCGCCATGGACGAACTGTCGAAAACCGCCTTCGCCGCCTATCGCGATCTGGTCTACGGCACGGAGGGCTTCAAGGAATTCTTCCGCCAGTTGACGCCGATCCAGGAAATCTCCGGCCTCAAGATCGGTTCGCGCCCCGCCAGCCGCACGAAAAGCACGCGGATCGAGGATCTGCGCGCCATCCCTTGGGTGTTCAGTTGGGCGCAGGCGCGGGTGATGCTGCCGGGCTGGTATGGCGTCGGCCATGCGCTCGACGCCTTTGAGGACAAGGCGCTGCTCGCGGACATGGCTCAACACTGGTCCTTCCTGCAATCCGCGCTCGCCAATCTGGAGATGGTGCTGGCCAAGTCCGACCTCGGCATTGCCGCCCATTATCTGCCGCTGGTCGAGGACCAGACGCTTGGGACGGCGATCTTCGACCGCATCCGCGAAGGCTGGGACATGACCCATGACGGCCTGCTCGCCGCCACCGGCCAATCGCGCCTGCTGGAGAAGAATCCGAAGCTGGATACGTCGATCCGCCTGCGCCTGCCCTATATCGAACCGTTGAATCTGCTTCAGGTCGAACTGATGAAGCGCCATCGCAGCGGCGAAGACGACCCGCGCATCAAGGAGGGCATAGAGCTGTCGATCAACGCGATCGCCACGGCTCTGAGAAACAGTGGCTGATAAGGGTGTGGAGCGGACATCATATCCGTCATCCCAGCTTTCGCCGGGATGACGATATTATCTAGGCCGTAAACTCATAAATGGCGCGTTCGAGGTTTGAGGCAAAAAGGCGCAGCACAAGGAGAGAGGGCGCAGGAATATGTCGATATTTCAAGCCTTCTCGACGCCGGGATGGGCCTTTTTGGTCAAATCCGCAGGACGCCAAAATGGCTTCCATCTCGAACCAAAATGCGCTTGCAAAGGTGCCCAACCTTCGCGGCGCGCATTTTGGCCCGATATGTTCGCCATTTTGGCGCCTCGAGCGGGACATTTATGAGTTTACGGCCTAACGTCCGCTCCTGGACAATCCCAGCCATTCACAACCAATTCAAGCAGCCCGCGTTATGCATGGCAGATATGCAGGATGAAGGAGAAGGGCGATGGCCTGGACCGGACAGAGGTTGCTTGCCGCGATCGGCCTTGCCGGCGCGCTGGCCTTGGGCGGCTGCGCTTATGACGATGGCTATTATGGCGGCGTGAGTGTCGGCAGCGGCTATTATGGCAGCGGCTATTATGACGATTATTGGGGTCCGGGCTATTATCGTCCCGGCTATTATAGCGGCTGGTATGACGGCTATTACTATCCCGGCAGCGGCTATTATGTGTACAACCGCAGCGGCCACCGCCAACGCTGGAACGAAGGCCAGCGCCGCTATTGGGAGGGCCGCCGTGAAACCCGGCGCGAAGAGGGCAGGCGCGGCGACTGGAACAACGCGCCCCGCCAGAGCTGGCGAGAGCGTTCCGGTGGCGACGGCAATCGGTGGAATGGAAATTGGAGGAATGCCCGCCAAGGCAATCCCTCCGCGGGCGCCCCGGCGCCGCAACCAGGAAGGGGGCAAGGGGATATGACGACACCACGGGCGGAACGCAATTGGGGCGATGCGCCGCGCGCGCGTTCGGATGGCGGTGCGCGTTCCGATGGCGGCGGCAGGTCGCGGCCTGACGGTTGGCGAGACCGGCGCGACTGATGCGGGTCCGGTACAGCGCGGCCCTATGCCTGCTCCTGCTCGCGGCCTGCGACGGCCGGGAGGAGAGCGCGATCGACAATCTGGCCAATGGCGCGAACGCGTCGCAGGTGGAAAATAATGTCCGGGCGGAGGCGCAGGCGGCACTGGAGCCGCTCAATCCGCCCGCGCCCGGCACGCCCGGCGGCCTGCCGGTCGACCCTCAGCCCGTGGTGGAGGAAGATTCGATCGATCCCAAGGGCGCGCAGGGCGCCGCCCAGGTGGTGCAGGGCTATTACGGTCTGCTGGAGGAAAAGCGCTATGACGATGCGCAGGACCTCTGGAACGACAACAGCGCCATGGGCGCCGAGGATGACGTTCGTTTCGCTGCCCGCTTCCGCGGGTTCAGCGAGGTTCACGCCCATGTCGGCGCGCCGGGCCAGATAGAGGGGGCGGCGGGATCGCTGTTCGTGACCGTGCCGGTGCAGGTTTATGGCCGCATCGCGGCGAACGGCAAGCCCTGGTATCGGCTGCGCCAGGTGACGCTGCGGCGGGCCAATGACGTGCCCGGCTCCAGCGAGGCGGATCGCCGCTGGCATATCGAAAGCCTCGGTCCTTATGAACCGCCGGCCGAGGAAGCGGCGGAGACGGGCAACGCCATCTCCGCCACCGATGGGCTTCTTAAGAAATAGTCGCCTTCAGGATCTTGCCGGGGGTCTTGGGCGGCTCACCCTTGGGCAGGGCGTCGACATGCTCCATGCCCGACGTCACTTCGCCCCACACGGTGTACTGGCCGTCCAGGAAGGTGGCGTCGTCGAAGCAGATGAAGAACTGGCTGTTGGCGCTGTTCGGGTTCATCGCGCGGGCCATGGAGCAGACGCCACGGGTATGCGGTTCACGGCTGAATTCGGCCTTCAGGTCAGGCAGCTTGGAACCGCCCATGCCGGTGCCGGTCGGGTCGCCGCCCTGCGCCATGAAGCCGGGGATGACGCGGTGGAACACGACGCCGTCATAGAAGCCGTCCTTGACGAGCGTGGTGATGCGCTCGACATGGCCGGGGGCGAGGTCGGGGCGCAGCTTGATGACGACGTCGCCGCCGCTGTCGAGGGTGAGGGTCAGGGTTTCGTCGGCCATGGAAGATCCTCTCTTGGGGGAAAATGGGAATGATCGACCATATAAAGCGTTAAGCCCGGGATGGAAGCGTCTTGGGGCATTGCAATTGTGACCATCATCGGCAAAAGCGGGCACATGTTACAGGAACCGGACAGTAGGGGACGCGATGAGCGAACGAGCCGATACGGCCGAACCCCGGCCGGACGAACTTGACGATATCGCCGCAGGGCAGTCCGAATCCCGCCATGACGAGGATGACCGGCTGAAGGGCGAATTCGTTTCCGCCGTGCTCGACGCGGTGGAGGAGAATGATCGCGACCGCGCGCGCGAACTGGTCTCGCCGTTGCATCCGGCGGACATTGCCGACCTTCTCGAACTCACCCCGTCCGAACGGCGCGGGGAAGTGGCGGCCGCGCTGGGCGATCTGGTCGGCGCGGAGGTTCTTTCCGAACTCAACGATTATGTCCGCGAGGATATTCTCGACGCGCTGCGGCCCGAACAGGTCGCGGAATTCGCCGCCGAACTCGACACCGACGACGCCGTCGCCATCATCGAGGATATGGAGGAGGCCGACCAGCAGGCCGTCCTCGACGCGATGGAGCCGGAAGACCGCGCCGCGATCGAAAGCGCGCTCTCCTATCCGGAGGAGTCCGCCGGCCGCCTGATGCAGCGCGATCTGGTCGCGGTGCCCGAACATATGACGGTCGGCCAGGTGATCGACTATCTGCGTGACAATCGCGACCTGACGTCGGATTTCTGGGAAATCTTCGTCGTCGACGAAGCGCACAAGCCGATCGGCACCTGTCAGCTAAGCTGGGTGCTGACCTGCCCGCGCAGCGTGGCCATGGCCGACCTGATGAAGCGCGAACAGACGCTGATCCCGGTCGACATGGATCAGGAAGAGGTTGCGCTCCGCTTCCAGAAATATGCGCTGATCTCCGCCGCCGTGGTGGACGGCAGCGGGCGGCTGGTCGGCATGATCACGGTCGACGACATCGTCCACATCATCTCCGAGGAAGCGGGGGAGGACATACTGCGCCTGTCGGGCGCGGGCGAAGGCGACATCAACCAGCCGATCCTGGAAACGGTGCGCACGCGTCTGTCCTGGCTGGTGGTCAATCTGGGAACGGCGATCCTTGCGGCATCGGTGGTCGGGCTGTTTCAGGCGACCATCTCCAAATATGTCGTGTTGGCGGTGCTGATGCCGATCGTGTCGGGCATGGGCGGCAATGCGGGGACGCAGACCATGGCGGTCGCGGTGCGCGCCCTCGCCACCAACCAGCTCACCAGTTCCAACACCATCCGCCAGATCGTCCGCGAATTCCGCATCGCCAGCGCCAATGGCATGGCGCTGGGCGTATTGATCGGGGTGGCCGTGGGGTTGATCTACGGCAATCATGATCTGGGCATCGTCATTGCGCTGGCCATGCTCATCAACAATCTGGTGGCGGGGCTGTCGGGCATATTGATCCCGGTCGCGCTGGACCGGGTGAATGTTGATCCCGCTGTGTCCTCCGCCGTGTTCGTGACGACGATGACGGACGTGATGGGTTTCTTTTCCTTCCTTGGCCTCGCCACGGTCTGGGGCCTGTAACGGGCCTTGACCGCCGCCGGTCAGCGCCCATCTTCGCTCCATGCCGCTCCACCTCACCAAGATCGCCTTTCAGAGTGAAAGCCCCGCCACGCTCCGCGCCTGGCTGGAAAGCCATGCGGAGGAAGCGCGCCTGACCACGCGATACCTGCCCAAGCGGCTGGAGGAACTGGCCGGCGGCTCGCTCTACTGGATTCACGGGCATCAGCTTGTGGGGCGCAGTCCGATATTGGGCTTTCAGGAAACCGGGCAGGGCCGCTACTGGATCAGGCTGGAAGCGCGCCTGATCCCGGTCCGCGCGCAACCCAAGCGCGCCCATCAAGGCTGGCGCTATCTGGAGGGGAAGGATGCTCCGCCCGATCTGGGCGCGGGCGAGGCGAATGATCTGGATGCGATGCCCACCGCGATGCTGGGGGAACTGTCGCGGTTGGGGTTGATCTGAAATTTCGGAACACGGCGCTTATCAAGTCCATGCTTTCACCCGCTCGCCTACCTCCCGCAATTCCCGGACGAATCGCGCTCTTTCGTCGGCCTTGCGCGCCTCATCGGGCACCCGCAGCAAATAGCTGGGATGGACGGTGATCCAGCCTTGCGCGCCGTTCTCCAAAGCGATCGGCGCACCGCGCAGGCGGCTGATCGTCACCGCCTTGCCCAGCAGTGCGCGCCCCGCCGTGGCGCCCAGAGCGACGATGATCCGGGGCCGGACCAGTTCCAGTTCCCGCGTCAGCCACCAGCGGCAAGCCTGGATTTCGGACGTTTCGGGCGTCTGGTGGATGCGCCTTTTGCCACGCCGCTCATGCTTGAAATGCTTGACGGCGTTGGTGACATAGGCCCGCGTCCGGTCGATTCCGGCTTCGTCCAGCGCCCGATCGAACAATTGCCCGGCCGGGCCGACGAAGGGGCGCCCCGCCAGATCTTCCTGATCGCCCGGCTGCTCACCGATGAACATCAGCGGGGCATCGACCGGCCCCTCTCCGAACACCATTTGCGTCGTGTCCCGATAGAGCGGGCAGCGGGTGCAGACCACAGCCTGGTCGTGCAGCGCCTGCCAGTCTGTGGCGGCATTCTCATGGCGGACGGCGGGTTTGGGTGGAGCGGCGATCATGGCAGCCTCCCGTGCCTGCGCGCCTGCCACAAGTTCTGGAATGAGGGCAGCTTCCGGCAGGTTGCGCCAATATTTGCGCGGCATTTCGGACAGCATCGCGTCGATCTTGAGCCGCGCCGGATTGAAGATTGCTGCATAATAGCCCTTCCAGATGTCCTCGACCGGATCGTCTGCGGGCGCGTCGGCGCGGGCGGCGCCCGGCCCCTCGGTCAACGTCTCGCCGTCCCAATGGACGCTGATCTCCGGCGTCAGGATAGACCAGCGCATGGAGGCGAAGCGCCGAACGAAAAATCCGGCATTGGCGCGGACGATATGATGCTCCGGCTCGAACCAGGCAATGAAGCGTGGTCCGTCCGCATTGGCCAGTTCGCGGAATCGGACGAAGGCACGCATCTTGTGCAGGTCGCGGCGCACGGCCTTGGCCAGCCCCTCCACCCGGCGGACCAGTGGATCGGCGCGGTCCTCCAGGCTGGCGGGGCGCCCCCGCAATTGCACGAGCAGGGCATAGAGCAGGGCAAAGCGTTGCGGATCGCGGTGCAGGATCGCGGTTTCCGCCAGTTCTACGAAGGTGCGCGGGACGGAGAAGGCGGCCTCGCCCACGGTCGCCGGAGGTTCGTCCGCGGCAAAGAGGTCGTCCGCCTCCGCATCGCCCCGCCAGACGATAGCGGCCGGCGCGATCCCGGCCAGCGCGAAGGCACGGGCTGCGCTACGCCATCCCTCGAAATCGGCGGGACCGTTCAGTCGCGCACGATACATGGCATGCCAGGCAGCAACGGCCTACTCATCCGCTTCCGCACGCTGCAATTCCGCCGGTTTACGCTTGGCGAACAGTGCAGCCAGCCTCTGTTCCTCCTGGGCGGTCAGTTCCTTCGCCGCGTCAGGGAACATCTCCTCCTCTTCCTCATCGATATGGTGAAGATAGCGCTTCTTGAGCTGGGCGAAGATGCGGTTCCATTCCTGGCCATTGAAGGAAAGCCCTTCCAGCTCCTCCAGATAATCGTCGATTTCCTTATGCTCGGAAACGCTGTGCTGGGCATCTTCGCGCAGGTCGGGCCGCGCCAGCATGGTGGCGTAGAGCGTCTCTTCCTCCGCCGCCGCATGGGCCGTCACTTCGACCTTGAACTGTTCGAACAGCTTTCCCAGCCGGTCGGGCTGGTCCTTTGCATCGGCCATCTTTTCGAATAGCTGGCGATGCGCGTCATGATCCTGTTTCAATCGGTCGAAAATGCTGGTGTCGGTCATGGGCGTGCTCCTTCTCGTCAGGAAGGAACAACGATGGATCGCGGCTTTGGGTTCAGCCGAAAAGCGCGCGAAAGATGATCGCGACGGGAATCCAGAGCAGCCCGCCGATAATGCTCGCGGACCAGAGCTGCACCAGATCGCGGCGGAAGCGTACCGTCAAACCATGCGCGGACAGACCGCTCCGATCGAGCATTTCCCAACGCCGTTCCAGTCCCCGCGCCGCGACGGCGAAGCCGCCGATCGCGATGATGATGCCCAGATGCAGCATCAGCGATCCGCCCATTTTGGCGACGATGAAAATCTGAAGCAGGCAGAAGACGACCAAGGCGGCGGCCAGATGGGTGCTCATCCGCCGGGAATGGCCCGTGCGGTGGGTTGCGCCATCGTTCCACTTCGTCGCCAAAAAGCCGACCCTTTCCTTGCGTCGGACTAGAGTGCGCTGCGTTAAATCGGACGCAGGACGCGCGCTCCAGTTGTTTGTTGTCGCATCGTTTTTGCGCAAAATCGGTTCCCGCTTTTGCGCACGATGCTTTAGGAAAACATGAACGCCTGCACCGATCAATGGCAAAATGCGGGCGACTCACCGAAAGAGCTCATATTGTGTGGGGGGTGACGGCGTGACATGCAGGTTCAGCCGGTCTGCCAGTTGCACCGGCCGCCAGTCGACGGCGATCAGAAAGGGGCGCAGTTTCGCGATACTCTGCGTGAGCCGCGCCACATCGGCCAGATGCAGCCGCCGGTGGCGGCGGCTCGCGACGATCCGGTCCACCGCCTTCACGCCCAGTCCCGGCACTCGCAGCAGCGCTTCGCGGGGCGCGCGGTTGACGTCGACGGGAAAGGTCTCGCGATGCCGCAGCGCCCAGGCAAGCTTGGGATCGATGTCGAGCGGCAGGCAACCGGTGGCGGGATCGGTCGCGCTTTCCAGCTCCTGCGCCGAATAGCCGTAAAAGCGCATCATCCAGTCGGACTGGTAGAGCCGATGTTCGCGCATCAGCGGCGGGCGCTTCAGCGGCAATATGCTGCTGGGCGAGGGAATTGGCGAAAAGGCGCTGTAATAGACCCGGCGCAGCTTATGGCGGCTGTAGAGCGAACTCGCCCGCCGGATGATCGCGCGGTCGTCCGCCTGATCCGCGCCGACGATCATCTGGGTCGACTGACCTGCGGGGGCGAAGCGGGGCGCATGGGCGTAGCGCCGGCTGGCATCCGACCCATCCTCGATCGCGCTGCGCATCGCCGCCATAGCCGCCTCGATCTGCGCCTTGTCCTTTTCCGGAGCCAATTGCCGCAGCCCCTGCTCGGTCGGCAGTTCGACGTTGATCGACAGCCGGTCGGCATGGAGCCCCGCCTGATTTGCGAGATCGGGCGAAGCGTCGGGAATCGTCTTGAGGTGGATATAGCCGCGAAAATCATGCTCTTCGCGCAGGCTGCGCGCGACCGCGACCAATTGCTCCATCGTATAGTCGGACGAACGGATGATGCCGGAGGAGAGAAACAGCCCCTCGATGTAATTGCGGCGGTAGAAGCTCAGCGTCAGTTCGACCACCTCGCGCACCGTGAAGCGGGCGCGCCGGACGTCGCTCGACCGGCGGTTGATGCAATAATGGCAGTCGAAGATGCAGCTATTGGTCAGCAGGATCTTCAGCAGCGAAATGCAACGACCATCGGGCGCATAGGCATGGCAGATGCCCATGCCCTCGGTCGAACCGACGCCGCCCTTCCGCCCCGACGCGCTGTCGCGATTCGTTGTGCCGGACGAAGCGCAGGACGCGTCATATTTCGCTGCATCGGCAAGGATTTCGAGCTTTTGACGGGTGGTGAGGACGGTCATAATCGTTCATGTTATGTTCTTTGTTTCCGACTGTCCATACTCTCGATCAGGTCCGGCCATCCCCTTCCCATCATCCTAGGCCGTAAACTCATAAACCTCGAACGCGCCATTTATGAGTTTACGGCCTAATCCCGCCAGCCCGAATCGATCCGGTCGATCCGGCGGACCATCGCCTCGAAATCGGGAGCGCCGGGGCCGGCGGGCAATTGCACGCCGCTCAGGTCGCGCTGATGAACGGCGATGACCTCGGGCGGGATCTCCACCGGGGTTCCCGCCGCGCCGGTCGCGACCTGAATCTCGCAGGCGCGCTGGAGCATCCACTGGGTCAGAAAGGCTTCCGGCAGCGACTTCGCCATGACCAGCGTGCCGTGATTGCGCAGCATCATGACGCGCCGGGCGCCCAGATGGGCGATCAGCCGCTCGCCCTCTTCGGGACGGATCGTGACCCCTTCGAAGTCGTGATAGGCGATTCGGCCGGTGAAGGCGGCGGCGTAGAAATTTGTGGGGGTCAGCCCTTCGTGCGTGGCGCTCACCGCCATGCCGGCGGTGGTGTGGGTGTGGATGATGCAATGCGCGTCGGGCAGATGGCGATGGAAGATGCTGTGCTGGGTGAAACCGGCGCGATTGACTGGATAGGGGCTGCCGTCCAGCACATGGCCGTCAATGTCGATCTTGACGAGGCTGGAGGCGGTCACTTCGCTGTAGAGCAGGCCGAAGGGATTGATCAGAAAGGCGTTTTCCTCTTCGGGCACGCGCAGGGTGATGTGGTTGTAGATCAGCTCCGACCAGCCCAGATGATCGAAAATGCGGTAACAGGCGGCGAGTTGCTGGCGGGCGGCCCATTCCGATGCCGACATGTCGGGGCGTTTGGCGGCGGTTGCCATGGCGATCCTCCTTGCTGTTTTATGGTGCCGACTATCCCCCTTGCGCCGGGCTGTGTCGAGGGGGGTGGCTTTTGGGTTGAATTTGCCCGACTCTGCTGGTAGGGCGCGCCCCACACGGCGCAGGGTGACCTGCGGCGACTCACCGCTATTTCATTCGGGCGGCCCGTCGGGAAGGGTTATGTTTCCTGACGATCCGTCCGTTTTCGACTGGAGTTTGACTGGCTTATGCAAATCATCGTTCGCGACAACAATGTCGACCAGGCCCTGCGCGCGCTCAAGAAGAAGCTGCAGCGTGAGGGCGTGTATCGCGAGATGAAGCTGCGCCGTCACTATGAGAAGCCCTCGGAAAAGCGCGCGCGCGAAAAGGCTGCCGCCGTTCGCCGCGCCCGCAAGCTGGAGCGCAAGCGCGCCGAGCGTGACGGCGTCCGTTAAGGACCGCCGTTACCGGGACGGTCGGTCGCCTGATCGTCCCGTTCTTCTGCTGAAAACACCACCCGCATCAATCCGCGAGGCATAGCGCATGTCCACCACGGCTGTTCCCCTTCGTCCTGTCGCCAAGGGGTCGCTGACGCGTCTCTGGGTGGGTGTCGCCGCGGTGGTTCTGGCCGCGGGCGGCCTGGCCTGGGCCGGGCAGCAGGGCGTGAAGCCCTCGTCCGTCAGCTTCCTGGCCCATAATGGCGGCGAAGAGGGCGTGGTGACGACCGAATCGGGCCTGCAGTACAAGGTGCTGGAGGAAGGCGCCGGTTCCAGCCCGACAGCAGCCGACGTGGCGCTGGTGGGTTATAAGGGCACGCTGCTCGACGGCACGGTGTTCGACGAGAATCCCCAGACGGCGATGCCGGTCGACGGCGTGGTTCCCGGCTTCTCCGAAGGTCTGCAAAAGATGAAGAAGGGCGGCAAGTACCGCCTGTGGATTCCGCCGCAGCTTGGCTATGGCGAGCAGGCGGCAGGTCCGATCCCGGCGAATTCGGTGCTGGTGTTCGACGTTCAGCTGCATGATTTCAAGTCCAAGGCGGACATCATGCGGATGCAGCAGATGATGCAGCAGCAGGGCGGAATGCCGCAGGGCATGCCGGGTCACTGAGTTCGCTGTCAGTCGAAAAGCAAGGAGGGTCGGGATTTCCCGGCCTTTTTTGTGGACGAAAGCTTCCTGAGTTTAGCGTGCGGTGCTCATCTATCCCGCTACCGGCACCGCCGCGCTCCTCTCGGTCTCCGCCTCCAGCGCCTTCGACCGCTCCTCCAGATAGACCTTTATCATCGCGACGATCGGGTCGGCCAGAAACAGCCCCATGATGCCGAACAGCGCGCCGAAGAGGATCTGCGCCGCCAGGACGAGGGCGGGGGCGAGATCGGTGGCACGCTTGGCGACCATCGGCACGATCAGATAGCCGTCGATGATCTGCACCACCAGATAGACGCCAAAGGCATAGAAGCCAGCGTCCGAACCCGCAGAAAAGCCCACCAGCACGATCAGCACGCCCGAAATGATCGATCCGATATTCGGCAGGAAGGCGAACAGCCCGGTCAATATGCCGAGCAACCCTGCCATCGGCACGCCGCCCGCCCACAGCAGCAGCCAGGTGCCGACGCCCTCCACCGCCATGCCGATCAAGCGTCCGAACATCAGCCGGCGCAGGGTCCAGCCCATCCTGTCGGCAATGCCGTAGAAGCGCGCCCGTTTGTCCATCGGCAGCATCCAGGCGACGCCCCGTTCGTAGATTTTGGGCTCGATCGCGATGAAGATGGCGAGCACCAGCATCATGACCCCGCTGGTGATCGCGCCGACCATGGTGCCGACAGCCGCCGTCACCCGGCCAAGGGAACTCATCGCCTGTTGCGCCAGGCTCTTGAAATCCTCCGGCGTGGTGGTGACGCCCAGTTGCTGCAACCAATGGCCGATGCGGTTGATCTGCGTCTCGACGATGACCCGCATCGCCTGCGCCTGCGCCGCCAGGCTCGATCCGGTGAGATAGAAGGTGTAAACCAGGAAGGCGAGCGCCGCGACCAGCACGATGGCCAGCCGCCAGCCGCGCCCGATCGGCAGCGCCCGACCCAGCAGCCGCGTGCCGCCGTCCATCATCGTCGTCAGCACCAGCGCGCCCATGATCAGCAGGATCGGCTGCGCCAGCAACACGAGCAACGCCACCGCAATGCCCATGGCGAACCATACGCCGGCTCGCTTGATCTCATGCTGGACCAGCGCGCTGCGCCATTCGCTGGGGCCGGGTTCCTCGATGTGGATTTTCGTCCCGCTCAACCCAAGCCCCTATCTGAAAAAGCTTATTTCGGCGGAGTAACGCTCGCCGGCCGCAGGCTGTTCCCCGCGCGCCCGCCGCGGAAGGCATGCAGCCAGCTCAACGGGTTCCAGGACGAATCGCCATCCAGGGAGAAGGTGATGAACTCCGCCCGGCCGCCAATGGCTTCCCACGGCACCGGCCCGCCCAGCCCATTTTCCTCCAGCGGGGCGCGGCTGTCGGCGCTGTTGTCGCGATTGTCGCCCATCAGGAAGAGATGATTCGCCGGGACGCGCACCGGTCCATACCAGTCGAGCGTGCTCGGTCCCATGTCGATGGTGACATAGGACTTGCCGTTCGGCAGCACTTCCTGGCGCACCGGCAGTTCGCACCAGCCTTTGCCGTTCACGTCCGTCACCAGCGCGCCGGGGAACTGCGCGGGCGGGCAGGGGGCATTGCCGTCCACCGGAATGCGGATCGGTTTCAGCACCTTCTGCGGCACCGGCACGCCGTTCAGCACGACCTGGCCGCTGCGCACCTCCACTATATCGCCCGGCAGGCCGATGACCCGCTTGATATAATCCTCCCGCTTGTTCTGCGGCGAGACGATGACGATGTCTCCGCGTTCCGGCATGTGCCCGAAAATCCGCCCTTTCAGGAACGGCAGCGGGTGGAAGCTGGGCGAGACATAGGACCAGCCATAGGGAAATTTGCTCACCACCAGCCGGTCGCCCTTCAGCAGCACCGGCATCATCGATTCGCTGGGAATGTAGAAGGGCTTGGCGACGAGACTGTGGAAAGCCAGGACAGCCAGGATCAGCAGGGTGATGCTCTTGACCTCCTGCCACCAGTCGACCGAGGTCTTTTCCGGTTCGGATGCCGGGGCCGGCTGTTCGGAGGGGGCAGGGTCGTTCTGGGTCATGTCGGCTGCCGTCATGGGAGGATTTCCGGCTGAAGAAGCACTGCGTTTATAACGGCAGAACTTCGATGATCACAAAGGCTTGTGCCCATGGATGATCGTCGGTTAGCGTCAAGTGAACGACCGGGCGATGTCCCGCCGGAACCAGCGAATCCAGCCGGGCGAGCGCCCCGCCGGTCAGGTGCAGCGTCGGCGCGCCGCTGGGGCCGTTGACGACGCCGATATCCTTCATGAACACGCCCTTCCTGAAGCCGGTGCCGACGGCCTTGGAAAAGGCTTCCTTGGCGGCGAAGCGCTTGGCGAGGGTTCCCGCCTTGGTGAAGGGGCGGCGATTGGCCTTGGCCCGCTCGACATCGGTGAACACGCGATTCTCGAACCGCTCCCCAAAGCGATCGAGCGAATTCTGGATTCGCTCGATATTGCAGAGGTCGGAGCCCAGGCCGATGATCAACGGGCCAGATCCATCTGGCGGCGCATTTCGCGGATGCTGCTCTCCAGTCCGCTGAAGATCGCCTCACCAATCAGGAAATGGCCGATATTGAGTTCCGCGACCTGCGGAATGGCGGCGATCGGCCCGACATTGTCGAAGGTCAGGCCATGGCCCGCATGCGGTTCTATGCCGTTTTTGGCAGCCAGCGCCGCCGCATCGGCCAGCCGGCGGAGTTCCTCGGCCCGTTCCGAGCCCTCCAGATGCGCATAGCGCCCGGTGTGCAGCTCAACCACCGGCGCGCCGAGACGAATCGCCGCCTCGATCTGCGCCGCATCCGGCTCGATGAACAGGCTGACGCGGACGCCCGCCTGACCCAGCGCGCCGACGATCGGCCGCAACGCTTCGATCTGCCCTGCGGCGTCAAGGCCGCCCTCGGTCGTCCGCTCCTCCCGCTTTTCCGGCACGATGCAGGCGGCGTGCGGCCGATGCTTGAGCGCGATGCCCAGCATCTCCTGCGTCGCCGCCATTTCCAGATTGAGCGGCACGGTCAGCGCCGCCATCAGCGTGGCAATATCCTCATCGCGGATATGCCGCCGATCCTCGCGCAGATGAGCGGTGATGCCGTCGGCGCCCGCCTTGGCCGCCAGCAGCGCGGCCTTGACCGGGTCGGGATGCGCCCCCCCCCGCGCGTTGCGGATGGTCGCCACATGATCGATGTTGACGCCCAGGCGCAAAGGGGAAGGGGAGTGGGGCATGAGACTCTATTGCTTCCGGCTGCCGGGCTTGATCGCCGGGATCGCCGCCAGCTCGGGCGGGATCTGGTCGGCATCGTAGACCGGGAAGTTGATGCTGACGAGCGGGTAGAAGGGCACGCCCAATTCCACCTCGCCGGCCGATCGGTCGACCAGCGCGGCTTCGGCCAGGACGATGCCCCCTCCGGCCTCGACCGCTTCGATCGCCTGGCGCGAAGAGAGGCCCGTAGTCACCACATCCTCGACCATCAGCACCTTTTGCCCCGGCGTGATCGCGAAACCGCGACGCAGTTCGAATGTGCCTTCGGGCCGTTCGAGGAACACGGCATCCTTGTCGAGCGCGCGGCCGATTTCATGACCGATGATGAGGCCGCCCATGGCGGGCGAAACCACAAGGTCGATTTCCTGCCGCAGCTCGCGCGGCAATTTCTGCACGGTCGCGCGCGCCAGCCGGCCCGCGCGCTCCGCGTTCATCAGTACGCGCGCGCATTGGAGGTAATTGGCGCTGCGGCGGCCCGAGGACAGAATGAAATGCCCCTCCAGCAACGCGCCCGCAGCCCTGAATTCCGCTAATACTTCCTCGTCGGTCATCCGTGTCTTCGATCCATTCGCCCATGCCGTCCGCTGGCTTGCAAGACGGCATGCCTTCCCTGTCACAAGTCACCCCGTGATCGCGCCCCTGTGCGCGGGAAGCGAGATAGGCTCACCAACTAGGCGTTGCAACAGCGAAGAAAATCTGGTTGGGGAACCTTGAGGCGTAAAAAAAGATGCTTATAAGCCGCGGCAGACCGAAACGGGCGGGGGGACGTGCATGCGTGTGTCTTCGTTGCAGCGGCGCCAAGGGGTTACGGGGTAAGAAGACGCTATGAAAAAGGTGAAATCGCTCGTTCTTGCCGGGTTGTTGGCCTTCGCGCCCACGCTCGCGATGAACGGTCCGGTGCTGGCCCAGGAGAATGCCGCGGTCGCGGCTCCAGCCACCGGGAATGAGGCTGCTGCCGCCGATTCGGCCAGCAATGCCGCGGCGCCCGCCGCAGACGCTGCTCCCGCCGCCAAGGTGGCCGCCCCGCCGCGCATGAAGCCCACGCTGGGCATTGGCATGCCGATGCCGGGCGAAATCACCCTTCAGAAGCAGTTCTCGCCAACCGGCCACACAGCGCGCTGGCTGCATGACGTGCTGCTGCTGCCGATCATCACCATCATCTCGGTCTTCGTGCTGATCCTGATGCTCTATGTGATGGTCCGTTTCCGCCGCAGCGCCAATCCGACGCCTTCCAAAACCTCGCACAATACGGTGATCGAGGTGATCTGGACGGTGGTGCCGGTGGTGATCCTGCTGGCGATCGCGGTGCCCTCGATCGGCCTGCTCGCGGACCAGTACAAGCCCGCGCCCAAGGATGCGCTGACCGTCAAGGTCACCGGCTATCAATGGTATTGGGGCTATGAATATCCCGACAACGCCATTCCGGAATTCGTCTCCAACATGCTGCCCAGGGACAAGGCGGAGGCAAATGGCGAACCCTATCTGCTGGCGCCGGACAATCGTCTGGTCCTGCCCGTCGGCCGCCCGATCAAGCTGATCATCACCGGCGCCGACGTGATCCACAGCTTCGCGGTTCCCTCGCTCTGGGTGAAGATGGACGCGGTGCCGGGCCGCCTTAACGAGAAGAGCTTCACCATCGAGAAGCCGGGCGTCTATTACGGCCAGTGTTCAGAGCTTTGCGGCGCGCGCCACGGCTTCATGCCGATCGCGATCGAGGCGCTGGAACCCGCGCAGTTCGACCAGTGGCTGCTTTCGCAGGGCGGCAAGCTTCAGGGCGCTGCCGCAGCGACCACGGCAGAGGCGCCCGCGCCCGCCGCCGCCCCCGCCAAGCTTTGATGTAAGGGCATAGACGCCATGACCACCATTACCGCAGATCATCACGGCGATCATGTGCATGAGCATCATGACGCCGACCACAAGCCAGCCTTCTTCCAGCGTTGGTTCATGTCGACCAACCATAAGGATATCGGCACTCTCTATCTGATCTTCGCGATCGTCGCCGGCATCATCGGCGGCGCGATCTCCGGCCTGATGCGCGCGGAATTGGCCGCGCCGGGCATCCAGTATCTCCAGACCTGGGCGCAGTATAGCGACGGGCCAAGCGCGACGCTGGATCAGGCCTATCACCTCTGGAACGTGCTGATCACCGCCCACGGCCTCATCATGGTCTTCTTCATGGTGATGCCCGCGATGATCGGCGGCTTCGGCAACTGGTTCGTGCCGATCATGATCGGCGCGCCGGACATGGCCTTCCCGCGGATGAACAATATCAGCTTCTGGCTGCTCATCCCGGCTTTCGCTCTGTTGCTCGGCTCGACCTTCTTCCCCGGCGGCACCGGCAATGGCGCGGGCACCGGCTGGACGGTCTATGCGCCGCTCTCGACCAGCGGGTCGGCGGGTCCGGCAGTCGACATGGCGATCCTGTCGCTCCACATCGCGGGCGCCAGCTCGATTCTGGGCGCGGTCAACTTCATCACCACCATCCTCAACATGCGCGCGCCGGGCATGACCCTGCACAAGATGCCGCTGTTCGTCTGGTCGGTGCTCGTCACCGCCTTCCTGCTGCTGCTCGCGTTGCCGGTTCTGGCCGCCGCGATCACCATGCTGCTGACCGACCGCAATTTCGGCACCACCTTCTATGATGCTGCTGGCGGTGGCGATCCGGAACTGTACCAGCATCTCTTCTGGTTCTTCGGCCACCCCGAAGTGTATATCATGATCCTGCCGGGCTTTGGCATCATCAGCCAGATCGTCTCGACCTTCAGCCGCAAGCCGGTCTTCGGCTATCTCGGCATGGCTTATGCCATGGTCGCGATCGGCGTCGTCGGTTTCGTCGTCTGGGCGCACCACATGTTCACCACCGGCATGTCCGTGAATGTGAAGATGTATTTCACCGCCGCGACGATGGTGATCGCGGTGCCCACCGGCATCAAGATCTTCTCCTGGATTGCGACGATCTGGGGCGGGTCGATCAGCTTCAAGACCCCGATGGTCTGGGCGCTGGGCTTCATTTTCCTGTTCACCGTGGGTGGCGTGACCGGCGTGGTGCTGGCCAATGGCGGCGTCGACGACGTTCTGCACGACACCTATTATGTGGTCGCGCATTTCCACTATGTGCTGTCGCTGGGCGCTGTGTTCGGCCTGTTCGCGGGCTTCTACTACTGGTTCCCGAAAATGTCGGGCCGGATGTACAACGAATTCCTCGGCCATCTGCACTTCTGGGTGTTTTTCGTCGGCGTGAACTTGCTGTTCTTCCCGATGCACTTCCTGGGCCTGTCGGGCATGCCGCGCCGCTATCCCGACTATCCGGAGGCGTTTGCCTATTGGAACAAGGTCGCTAGCCACGGCTATGAGATTATGGCCGCGGGCATGCTGATCTTCTTCGTCAACCTCGTCTGGTCGCTGATCGCCGGCAAGAAGGCTGAAGGCAATCCCTGGGGCGAAGGCGCCACCACGCTCGAATGGACGCTGTCGAGCCCGCCGCCTTTCCACCAGTTCGAAACGTTGCCGGTCATCGATTGATCGCGACGGGCGGGCGTTCCGGTTTGCCGGAACGCCGGGATTGGCGCAAAGGCCGCCAATTCCTGGAAACAGGGCGATCCCGGCGCGGTCATCGTGCCGGGCGCCGCATGAGGAGACTATGGCAAGTACGCCGATCATGTCTAAAGGTTCGGCTTCCGTGATGCCCGCGCATTGGCGGGACTTCGTCGCGCTGACCAAGCCCAGGGTGATGACGCTGGTCGTCTTTACCGGGCTTTGTGGTCTGCTCGCGGCGCCGGGTCATATCCATCCGGTTCTGGCCTTTACGGCAATCCTCTGCATTGCCCTGGGCGCAGGCGCGGCGGCCACGCTCAACCAGTGGTATGAGGCCGATATCGACGCGAAAATGAAGCGCACGGCCAATCGCCCGTTGCCTGCCGGCCGGATGGATCGGCAATCCGCGCTGCATTTCGGCGTCGGTCTGTCCTTCTTCTCCGTGCTGCTCATGGGCGTTGCGACCAACTGGCTGGCAGCGGCCGTGCTGGCGGTGTCGATCCTCTTCTACGTCTTCGTCTACACCATCTGGCTCAAGCCCCGGACCGCGCAAAATATCGTGATCGGCGGCGCGGCGGGCGCGTTTCCGCCGGTCATCGGCTGGGCGGCGGTGACGGGCGATATTGGCGCATTGCCGGTGGCGCTGTTCATGCTGATCTTCTTCTGGACGCCGCCGCATTTCTGGGCGCTCGCCTTGTTCGTGAAGACGGATTATGCCGCAGCGGGCATTCCCATGCTGCCGGTCGTCTCCGGCGAAGTCGTGACGCGCCGCCAGATCTGGTTTTACACTGCGATCATGGCTGTGGCAGCCATGGCGCCGGTACTGCTGCGCCTGACGGGGCCTATTTACGGGACGACCGCTCTATTGGGCACCGCACTCTTTGTGATCATGGCCTTTCAGATCCTGCGCCGGCGGGAGAGCGATCCCGCGCGCATGGCGCCGGAGAGGCGGCTGTTCAAATATTCGATCCTCTATCTCTTCCTGCTCTTTGGCGCGGTGGTCGTCGACCGGTGGGTGTTCGCATGACCCCAGAAGAAGACAGGCAGGTCCGAGCCCGGCAGAAATCCCGCGCTATCGTGACGGGGCTGCTGTTGGGGGCTCTGGTCATCCTCTTTTACGCGATCACCATCGCCAAGATCGGTGGCGGACATTGATGGCGAGCCTTCCTCCTTCGCCTTTTGACCGGGATCGCCGCAATCGGCGGACGATGATCGGCATGGCGGGCGTGGGCCTTGCCATGCTGGGCCTTGGCTTCGCCTCGGTGCCGCTCTACCGGATTTTCTGCGAGCGGACCGGCTTTGGCGGCACCACGCAGCGCGCCGCCGCGAATGTCCAGGTCAGCGAGGCGGTGGGGCACCGCATGTCGATTCGCTTCGATTCCAACGTGACGCCGGGCATGCCGTGGCAATTCTATCCGGAGCATCACACCCGGACGGTGACGATCGGCGCGCGCAACATGGCGATCTTTGTTGCGAAGAACATGTCGGACAAGCCGGTCACCGGCACCGCCAGCTTCAACGTCACGCCTTTGCAGGCGGGCGCTTATTTCACGAAAATCCAGTGCTTCTGCTTTACCCAGCAAACGCTTCAGCCGGGACAGCAGGTGCGGATGCCTGTGATCTATTATGTCGATCCGAAGATATTGACGGATGCCGACAATAAGGACACGCAGGAAATCACGCTGAGCTACACCTTCTATCCTGTTGAGCAGGATAAAAAGCCAAGCTAAGGCTCAATTATAACGCGAACGGGGATGAGAAACGTCATGGCAGGCGCCAAGAACCACGATTATCATATTCTTCCGCCCAGCATCTGGCCCTTTTTCGGCTCCATGTCGGCGCTGGTCATGGCTTTCGGCGCGATCATGTGGATGCATCCCGATGCGATGCCGGCCGGCGGCGGCTGGGTTTTCCTGATCGGCGTCATGGGCGTGCTGTTCACCATGTACAGCTGGTGGGCCAATGTCATTGCCGAGGCTCATGCCGGCGATCACACGCCGGTGGTTCAGCTCCACCTGCGCTACGGCATGATCCTGTTCATCGCCTCGGAAGTCATGTTCTTCGTGGGCTGGTTCTGGTCCTTCTTCGACTTCTCGCTCTTCCCCAGCCAGTTGGCGCCGATCGAGGGGCTGTTCCCCTCCAAGGGCATCGAGGTGATGAACGCCTTCGAACTGCCGCTGCTGAACACGCTGATCCTGCTCTGCTCCGGCACGACCGTCACCTGGGCGCATCATGCGCTGATCCATGGCGACCGCGAAGGGTTGAAGAGGGGGCTGACGCTGACCGTCATTCTGGGCGTGCTCTTCTCCTCGATCCAGGCCTATGAATATGCCCATGCGCCCTTCCCGTTCGGCGGTAGCCCCTATAGCTCGGCCTTCTACATGGCGACCGGCTTCCATGGCTTCCACGTTCTGATCGGCACCATCTTCCTGCTGGTGAACCTGATCCGCGCGCATAAGGGCGATTTCACCCCCCGCCAGCATTTCGGCTTCGAGGCTGCCGCCTGGTACTGGCATTTCGTCGACGTGGTGTGGCTGTTCCTCTTCGTCGCCATCTATGTCTGGGGCGGTTGGGGCGCGCCGGTTCACGGCGGTTGATCCTTCCGCTGATGATTTCGCTTATGACGGCCGGACCTGTTCCGGCCGTTTTCTTTTTGAGGAGCGGGCATTATGCCTGACGCCATGTCATCGCCTGAGCCCCAATCCCCCGCGCCGCAGCCCTTGCTGGCCGCCGCGGCCATGGGCGCTTGTCCGCAATGCGGCGCGCAGACGCTGTTTGCGGGGCCCGTCCGTTTTGCGGCGTCCTGCCGTTCCTGTGGACTGGACTATGGTCAATTCAACGTGGGCGACGGCCCTGCGGCGTTTCTGACCCTGATCATCGGCGCCCTGATGGTGGCGATGGCGTTGATATTGGAATTGAAGGTCCACCCTCCGTTCTGGCTGCACATCCTGCTCTGGACGCCGCTGACGGTGGCCGCCGTAATCGGGAGCCTGCGGGTGGCCAAGGGCGCGTTGTTGATTCTCGAATATCGCAACAAGGCGCGCGAGGGCCGCTTGACCGCGCCGGATCGCGAAGCATGAGCCGCCGCCTGCCACTCATTCCGACGCTAATCGTCGCGGCGGCGGTGCTGGTGATGATCGGCCTTGGCGTCTGGCAACTGCAGCGCCGCGCCGAAAAGGACGCGATGCTGGACCGGGTCGCCTCCAATCCGGCCAAGCCGCCGGTCGCCTTTCCCGCTTATCCGCCCGTACCGCCGGAATTGCTGTTCCGTCGGTCGTCCGCCCATTGCCTTCGCGTTGTCCGTTGGCGCAGCGAAGCGGGGCGGGCAGCCGATGGATCGATCGGCTACCGCTATATTGCCGAATGCGCGACGGGTGCGGAGGGCCCCGGCGTGCTGGTGGCGGCGGGCGTCGCCAGGACGCCGGACGCGAAGCCCCAATGGCGCGGCGGCCAGATGCGCGGGTGGATAGGGGAAGAGCCCGATCATCGCTCGCTCCTGTCCCGGATCAGCGGCAAAGCAATGCCTCTGCGGCCGATGCTGATCGCGGGAGAAGCCGTGCCGGGCTTCAAGCCGCTCGGGCCGCCCTCGGCTGCGGACGTGCCGAACAATCATCTGGCTTATGCCGTGCAGTGGTTTTTCTTCGCCGCAATCGCGGTGGTCATTTACCTGCTCGCCCTGCGCAAACGGACCCCGCTGCCTTAAAAGCTTGCCCGAAGGCGCGTCCAGCGCTACCGGGCTACCCCATCATGCACTATGTGAGCACCAGGGGGAGCGCGCCCGCGCTCGGGTTCGAGGATGTGACGCTGGCTGGGCTGGCGTCCGATGGCGGACTCTATCTGCCGGAAAGCTGGCCTGGCTTTTCCGCAGAGGATATTCGCGCGCTTTCGGGCCTGTCCTACGTCGAAACGGCGGTGCGGGTCATGGCGCCCTTCGTCGCCGGATCGCTGAGCGAGGAGGAACTGCGCGAGCTGTGCACCGCCGCCTATGGCCGGTTCAGCCATGACGCGGTGACGCCGCTGGTGCAGCTGGATCACCAGCATTGGCTGCTGGAGCTGTTCCACGGGCCGACGCTGGCGTTCAAGGACGTCGCGCTGCAACTGCTCGGCCAGTTGTTCGAGCGGTTCCTCTCGCGCCGCGACGATCACCTCACCATCGTCGGCGCGACCTCCGGCGACACGGGTTCGGCAGCGATCGACGCCGTCGCGGGCCGCGAGAAGATCGACATCTTCATGCTGCACCCCGAGGGCCGGGTGTCGGACGTTCAGCGTCGCCAGATGACCACGGTGCTGGCGCCCAATGTCTATAATATCGCCATCGACGGCAGCTTCGACGACGCGCAGGCGCTGGTGAAGGCGATGTTCAACGATGCGGCCTTTGCGCGTCGCTTCAACCTGTCGGCGGTGAACAGCATCAACTGGGCGCGGCTGATGGCGCAGGTCGTCTATTATTTCTACGCCGCCGTCCGCCTGGGCGCGCCGGAGCGGGCGATCGCCTTTTCCGTGCCGACCGGCAATTTCGGCGACGTGTTCGCGGGCTATGTCGCGGCGAAGATGGGGTTGCCGGTCGCGAAGCTGATGGTGGCGACCAATGTCAACGACATCCTCCATCGCGCCTTGTCCGAAGGCGATTACAGCCAGGGTCAGGTCGTGGCGACCGCGACACCCAGCATGGACATCCAGGTCAGCTCCAATTTCGAGCGACTGCTGTTCGATGCGGGCGGGCGCGACGGCAAGGCGCTGACCGAGCAGATGAAGGGTTTCGAGGCAAGCAAGGCGATGCGCCTCACCAATGCGCAGCGCGACGGCGCGTCGGCGCTCTTCACGTCCGCCAGGGTCGATGCCGACAGCATGACCATGGCGATGCGCTGGGCCTATGACGCGGCAGGGCAGGTGATCGATCCGCATAGCGCGGTCGGCCTGGCGGCGGCGCGGACGATCGATCTCGACCCGGCGGTGCCGGTGGTCACGCTGGCGACGGCGCATGCGGCCAAGTTCCCCACGGCGGTCGAACGCGCCACGGGCATGCGTCCTTCGCTCCCCTCTCGCGTGGGCGACCTGTTCGCGCGGGAAGAGGCCTATGCCAAGCTACCCGGCACCTTCGATGCGGTCACCGCCTATGTCGCGGAGCGGGCGACGCCGAGGAACTGAGGCTTGGACCTTCAGACCCTCACTGGCGAGCCTTGGGCCGATTATGGCCTGATCGATTCGGGCCATGGACGGAAGCTGGAACGCTACGGCCGTTTCCGCTTCATCCGGCCCGAGCCGCAGGCGATGTGGGCGCCGGCGCAGGACGACTGGAAGGCGGATGGCGAATTCGTTCCCGGTTCCGACGAGGAAGGCGGCGGCCGCTGGTTCTATGAGCGGCCCGTGCCGGCCGAGGGCTGGCCGCTGCACTGGAATGAGGTGACTTTCCAGTCGAGTTGCACTCCTTTCCGCCATCTGGGTTTCTTTCCCGACATGGCGCCGGTCTGGAACTGGATGCGCGGCAAGATCGCCGGGAAGGATCAGGCGCAGGTCATGAACCTGTTCGGCTATACCGGCGTCGGCACGCTGGCGATGGCGGCGGCGGGCGCGCAGATGGTGCATGTCGACGCCTCCAAGAAGTCGGTGGCGCAGGCGCGGGCCAATGCGGCGCTGTCGGGGCTGGAGGACCGGCCGGTCCGCTGGATCGTCGACGACGCGGCCAAGTTCGTGGCGCGGGAAGTGCGGCGCGGGCGGCGTTATGACGGCATATTGCTCGATCCGCCCAAATATGGGCGCGGGCCGGATGGCGAGGTCTGGCGGCTGGAAGAGGATTTGCCGGAGCTTATCGCCCATTGCCGGCAGTTGCTGGATGGCGACAGCCGGTTTCTGTTCCTGACGGTTTATGCGGTCCGGATGTCGGCGCTGGCGATCGGGGAATTGCTGAAACAGGCCTTTGCCGATCTGCCCGGCACGGTGGAAGCGGGTGAACTGGCGGTGCGCGAAGAAGCGCGTGGGCTGGTGCTGCCGACCGCGATCTGGGCGCGATGGAGCCGTTGAGGTTTTCGGGGTTCTCCGTTTTCTGAAATGAGCGGTTGGTTTCGGCCATTTTACGTCGAAGTTCACAGTGTACGCGCGCGCGTGCCCGCGCGCGCGTGCGCAGATGGCGTGATTTATCGGACGTTTCAAAGAGGCGGGCAGGATAGGCTGGTCGGCGCGAAATAGGACAGGTCAAACGACCTCTGTTTGAGAAATAGGATGTTTTTTGCGGGACCTGTAGCCGTTGGGTTACGCATGATCCTGTGATTCAAGGGCAGCAGGATCCCGGCTCAAGGCCGGGATGACTGTAAGGCGAGGGGCTGTGACTGGCCAGGAGCGGACGTTACCCTCCGTCACCCCGGACTTGATCCGTGGTCCCGCTGACTGAGGTTAGGCGCGGCGTAAAAAGAAAAGCGGAACCCCGGATCAAGTCCGGGGTGACGAAAAGGACAAGGTCCGCTCTTCACCCCTTTCAGCCCTCCAAACCACCCTTGGCTGCTCGCAGGCCAGCCTTGCCGTTCGCCGCGAGTTCGCGCTTCAACGCTTCCGGGCGGGGCGCCACGAGGAAGCCGAAGCTGACGCAGCCTTGTTTGCTCTCGACCGCATGGTGCAGGCGGTGGGCCTGGACGATCCGCTTCATATAGGCGGAGCGCGGGACGTAGCGATGGCCGATGCGGCGGTGGACGATGATGTCGTGGAAGCCGAGATAGATGGCGCCATAGGCCGCGACGCCGGCGCCGACCGCCGTCGCCCAATCGCCCCAGTGCCATTGCACGCCGCCCAGCAGCAGCAGGATCGAGGGCATGGCGAAGATCACGAAATAGAGGTCGTTCGCTTCCCACCGGCCGGTACGCGCCCGGTGATGGCTGGCATGCAGGAACCAGCCCGGCCCATGCATCACCCAGCGGTGCATGACATAGGCGAACCCCTCCATCGCGGCGACCGTGGCGAGGAAGATCAGGGCGAGCGGCAGGGCGGTCATGCAGTCCATATAGGGCGAGGTCCGCGCTCAGGCGAGCCGCAAAGAACAAGAAAAAGGCCGCGACCCAATGGATCGCGGCCCCCTTCGTGAATGTTCAGGCGTCTGTCTGCGGTGATCTCCGGGTCAGCGGGGAAAGCTGGCTTTCCCCGCTTCGAAATCACCTTGTCAGAAGGACGCGGTGACCGAACCGACAACGCCGCCCCTCGCCGCATCGCGGAAGTTGCCTGACGCGGCATTGGGCCTGAAATGCGTGTCGGTGTCGACATAGCTGACGCCGAAGGTCAGATGGCTCCAGGTGTAGGTCGCGCCGACGCTCCAGTCGGTATAACCCTTGCCCACGGGAACCAGATAGCTGGGACCGAAGCTGTGGCCGAGGTGCGCCGACACGCCCAGCGGGGTGTTCGGGATGCTGGCCGACAGGTCGCCTGCGAGGTAGAGATTGTCTTCCTTGCCGTTGCCGACGGACAGGGCCTTCGCCTTGGGCGCGTAGGCAGCGCTCAGCTTGGCGGTCGCCGGGCCGAAAGTGCCCTTGACCGAAGCATAGGGCTCAACGAAGTCGGTGTTGCCGCCGCCCGAACCGGGATAGTAGTAATACAGCACGCCGACGTCGAAGGTGGCTGCGCCAACGGTCTTGGAATAGCCTGCGATCAGGTCCAGTTCCTGGTCGCTGCCGGCAGCGACATAATCATCGATCGAGCTGCCCCAGGTCGAGACATAGAAGCCCGATGCATGGGTCACGGTGATGCCGCCCTGCAGCGCGAAGCGCTTGTCGGTCTGCGAAATGCCGCGGAAGCGATAGTCGGTGACGACAGCCGCGTTGCCGGTGACGGTCAGTTCCGGAGTGGGCTCGTCCTGGGCGAAGGCCGGTGCCGAAACGGCAGCCAGAGCGCATGCAAGAATGGGGGCCGAGAGGCCGAGAATGGACTTACGCATGTGGTTTCCCCTTGGTCGTTATCTGCGATCGTCCCGCCTGCGTCATGGTCCCAAGTCTCTATCGCCCTGCGCGGGATGGACCGGGTTGCCTCAACGAGTGAGGAAATGCCTTTCCCCGTTGCGGCGCACAAGATTTTATTGCCGTTTCATGTCGTTTGCTTCTTCAATGTTGCTGGGCTGCAACAAAATCAGGCATGATTATGGCGCTGCGCGGCGTTCTGCGCGCTTTTCGCCGCAATTGTCGCGGCATGGCCGTTATTGCAGCGGCGTGACGTCGCGGGGCGCGTGGATGACGCGCTGCGGATAGGGGATGGTGATGCCATGCTCGCGGAACAGCAGCCACAGCCGGCCGAGGACATCGGACTTCACGCTGCCGACCCCGCTTTCCGGGTCGCTGATCCACACCAATATGTCATGTTCGACGCGGTTTTCGCCAAAGGCGGTGAGCCAGACATTGGGCTTGGGACTGCGCAGCACGCGGGGACTTTCCTGCGCGGCGCGGAGCATCAGTTCCTGCGCAAGCTTGAGGTCGCTGTCATAGCCGATGCCGACGGGAATGCGGACGCGGACATTGCGGTCGGAATAGGACCAGTTCTCCACCTCCTGCGTCATCAGATTCTCGTTCGGGATCAGATGTTCCTTGCCGTCGCGGGTGATGACGGAAACGGCGCGCACGCCGATCTTGTTCACCCAGCCGAAGCTGTCGCCCACGACGATGACGTCGCCCGGCTTGATCGAACGGTCCATCAGCAGGATGATCCCGGCGATCAGATTGCCGAAGGTCTTTTGCAGGCCGAAGCCGACCGCCAGCCCCAAAGCGCCGGAAAAGACCGTGAAGGCGGTGAGGTCTATGCCGAGCAGGTCGACGCCGATGAAGAAGGCGGCGACGACAACGACGATGGCGGCCAGTTTCTGCGCCAGCAGCTTCTGCGTGGCGTCCAGACCATGGGCGCGGGTGATGCTGCGCCCGACGATGCGATTGGTCAGGCGCACCAGGGCGAAGAGCGCGACGCAGATGGCCGCCATGCTGACCAGGCCGAGCAGGGTGATGCGCCGCTTGCCCAGGTCGAGGCCCACGCCGTCGAGCATATCGGCCACCGGGGCGAAGCCGCCGCTGCTGCCCGAGAGGACCATGACGAAGAGCAGCAGGGCGATGGGCAGGACGGCGAGGCGCGCGATGGCGAGGCTGCGCAGGATATGCACGGCAAGCAGCGACAGCGACAGGGCAAGCGCTGCGCCCAGGATCAGATGGGCGAAATCCCCGATCGGCCAGAAGGCCAGCGCGACAGCCATCATGGCGGCGGCGATGATATGGTGCAGGATCGGGCGCAGATGGCCCGCCAGCGCTTCGCCCAGGCCACGGAAGCGGCGGCGCAGGCGCGGCGAGGCGAAGCGGGAGAGGGCGCCAGCAACCAGATAGAGGGCGACGGCCAGCGCCAGCGCGATCAGCGGATGGACGATGGCGGGATCGCCGGGCAGCCGTGACAGCAACTCGGGCAGGCCCGGCATCATCCGCGTGCGGCCCGGAAACGGGCGAGGCCCGCGTCGAGATCGGCGATCAGGTCGTCGGGGTCTTCCAGGCCGATTTGCAGGCGGACGGCGGGGCCTTCGGCTTGCCAGACGGTGGCCGTGCGGTAGCGGGCCGGGTCGACCGGCAGAGCGAGGCTTTCAAAGCCGCCCCAGCTATAGCCGATGCCGAAATGGGCGAGGCCGTCGATCAGGGCGGCGCGGGATTGTTCGTCGCCGCCCTTGAGGACGAAGCTGAAAAGTCCGCTGGAGCCGGAGAAGTCGCGTCGCCAGAGGTCATGGCCGGGGCAGGAGGGCAGGGCCGGGTGGAGCACGCGGGCGACATCGGGCTGCTGCGACAGCCATATCGCGATCTGGAGCGCGCTCGTCTGATGCTGGTTCAGGCGCACGCCCAATGTGCGCAGGCCGCGCGCGGCGAGCCAGGCATCGTCGGGACTGGTCATCTGGCCGAACAGATAGGCGGCCTGGCGGATCTTGGGGAAGAAGGCCGGGGTGGCCGTCACCGATCCCATCATCACATCGCTATGGCCGACAATATATTTGGTGCAGGCAAGGATGGCGATGTCGACATTGTGCGCCAGCGCCTGGAAGAAATAGGGCGTGGCCCACGTGTTGTCGATCAGGGTCGCGATGCCCTTTTCCCGCGCTATGGCGGTGATGGCGGGGACGTCCTGCACCTCGAAGGTCAGGCTGCCGGGGCTTTCCAGAAAGATGGCGCGGGTGGTGTCGGCAATGAGGTCCGCCATGCCTGCGCCGATTGCCGGATTGTAATAGACCGTCTCGATGCCCAGCGGGCGCAGCATCTGTTCGCAGAAATTGCGGGTAGGATCATAGGCGCTGTCGACCATGAGCAACTGGTCGCCGGGCTTCAGCACCGCCATCAGCGCGCAGGCGATGGCCGCGACGCCCGAAGGATAGAGCATCGTGCCCTCCGCGCCCGGCTCCATTTCGGTGAGGGCGTCGGCCAGACTCCAACTCGTAGGCGTGCCCTTGCGGCCGTAGAACAGGCGTTCATGGGTGCTGCGGCCCGCCGCGCTGCGCAGATGCGCGACATTGTCATAGAGGATGGTCGATGCGCGCCAGACCGGAGGGCTGACGATGCCGCCGGGCTGGCCGGGCATGCCGGTCCATTCGGGCTTGCGTCCGGCCTGCGCCAGTTGGGTGAGGGGCTTGCGGTCCTTGCTCATGCGGCGGCGTCCGCATCCCCTGTCGCTTTCGGCGTGGCGGGGTCGAGGCCCCATTCGGACCAGCTTCCGTCATAGAGGGTGACGTCGGTCTTGCCGAGCAGTTCCAGCCCTGAGAGGATGATCGCCGCGGTGACGCCGCTGCCGCAGCTTGCGATGATCGGGCGGTCGAAATCCGTGCCGGCGTCGCGGAAAAGGCGACGAAGCGCCTCGCCCTGCTTCATGCTGTTGTCGGCATTGTAGAAAGCGGATGAAGGGATGTTGCGGCTGTGCGGGATATGGCCCGACGCCATGCCGGGGCGGGGCTCCTTTTCCTCGCCGGTGAAGCGCGACGCGCCTCGGGCGTCGAGCACCTGTTCCGACCGGGTTTCGAGATTGGCCAGAAGGTCCTGCTTGGTGCGGACCTGGCCGGGGGCGCGACGGGCGATGGCATTGCCGCGTGGCGGCGTGGGGATGCCGCCTTCCGTGGGGCGTCCCTCCGCCAGCCATTTGGGAAGGCCGCCATCGAGGATCGCGGCGCCCTTGCCCACGCCATAGAGGCGCATCATCCACCAGCCGCGGGCGGCGCTGTGGGTGGGGCTGTTGTCATAGACGATGATTCGGCTGTCCGCGTCTATGCCCAGCTGCTGGCAACGCTCGGTCATGAAGGCGTCGGTGGGCAGCATGCCGGGGCGCGGATCGTCGGGATCGGCCAGCGTCGGCAGGTCGAGAAAGGCCGCGCCGGGGATATGGGCGGCCTCGAACTCGGCCCTTGGGTCGCGTGGGGTGCCGGGAAGGAAAAGGCTGGCATCGACGATTTTGAGGTCGGGTTTGCCCAGTTCGTTCGCCAGCCAGTCGGTGGATACCAATATGTTCATGCGGCCTTTTCCTCTGTGCTTGCGTCCTTTTTAGGATCGGCAGGCGAAGGTGGGAAGGGCCGATCGATCTTAGCTGGCGAGGGAAAGCGCGGTCGCGCGGCTGCCGGGGGTGCGATATTGGCGCGGGCCAAGGTCCAGACGGAAGGGCGAGAGGCGCTCGACCGGCGGCGATTGTTCCTCGCCCACGATGAAGGCGCGGCCGGTGCGTCCGATTCCTTCGCGCTCGCCCGTCCAGCGATATTGCGCGTCAAAGGCGATCAGCGGGATCAAGAGGGCGCGCTGGCCCATCTGGATCGCGGCGATTTCCTGGGCATTGAGGCGCATCTCGCCCGTCAGCTTCTGCGTCTCGCCCGGCGCGATCGAGACGATGGAATGGACGGGCAGCCCGGTTTCGCCCGCGAAAAATTGCTGGAACAGCGCCTGTTGCTGCGCATCGGCATTCGCGATCAGGCTGCGGACGAGAATGTCCTCCGCCGGCCGGGAGCCGCGATTGTGGAGCATCAGCGTGTAGCCGATCGTCGCGCCCATCAATGTCAGGCGGGCCGCCTGCACTTGCATGGCGAGGTCAAGCCAGGGGCGGTCGCCGGCGGCGGGCGTGGGTTCGGGCCTGGCGGAGGCTGGAGGAGGGACGGGAGCCGCCTTGGGCTGCACGGGCCGGGGCGAGGGAGCGGGTTCGGGTTCGTAATAGGGTTCCTCGACCTCTTCCGGCTTGCGGCGGCGCAGCCAGAGGATGGCGCCGATCAGCAGGAGGGCGGCGGCTGCGGTGGCGATCCAGGGCCAATTGGCGGCGGGCGTTTCCGCGGGCGCTGGCGGAACCGCTTGCGGTGCAGGGGCTGCGCCGTTGTCGACGGGCGGGGAGGGCTGGTTCTCCACCGCCGGGGCTGATGATGGGGGCTCGCCGGGCGCGGGGTTCTCAGGCGCGCTTTGGTTTTGCGGTGCCGCCAGAGGCGCGCGTTGGGGTGCGGCCTGGCGGCGTTGCTGTGGCTGCGGGGGCGCGGGCTGCGGCGTCGGAATGACGGCGGGCGGCGCCTGGATCGTCGGGACGGCGACCGGGGGCGGCGTCACCGTCGCTGGCGCGCCACGGAAGACGTCCAGCTCGGGCCCCTGTTTATCGGGATTGGACCTGTCGGGATTGGTCGTTTGCGGCTGCGTCGTGCGCGGCAGGTTGAAGACCGGCTCGGCGGCGTTTTCCTGCTGGGCGAGGGCGGGCGTGGCCAGCATCAGCGGCGTGGCGAACAGAAGCGAGAAACGGAACCCCATGGGTCGCAGCCAAGGCATAAGCCCCACTGAACCCGCCATGAACGAAAGGCAAGAGAGGAGACCAGAGGTTGCTGGGCGATGACATATGCCGTGCAATCGCGTAGATGGCCTGTCCATGACTGACATGCCGACTCCGCTCCATCTGGGCCAGACCAGTGCCCTGCCTGCGCGTCCCGAAGAGGCCGTGCTGGACTATGTGCCCAATCCCAGGCCGGGCAAGCCCTATCTGGTGCGCTTCGCCGCGCCGGAATTCACGTCGCTCTGCCCGGTGACGGGACAGCCGGATTTCGCGCATCTGGTGATCGACTATGCGCCCGCCGCGACCATCGTCGAATCGAAGTCGCTCAAGCTGTTCCTGGGGGCGTTTCGGAACCATGCGGCATTCCATGAGGATTGCACGGTGGGGATCGGGGAAAGGCTGTTTGCGGAGATGAACCCGATCTGGCTTCGGATCGGCGGCTATTGGTATCCGCGTGGCGGGATTCCGATCGACGTGTTCTGGCAGTCGGGCGAGCCGCCGGCCGGGCTTTGGCTGCCTTCGCAGGATGTGCCGGGCTATCGCGGGCGGGGGTAGGTTCGGCCGAAGAGTATCGCCCTCCTGCCTGCGCAGGAGCATGGGACGTTTCCAGTCCGGCCTTTGTTTGACAAACGAACAACAAGTTTCGACCAACGACATAGACGGCGGGGCGCCCGGCTTGACCGGTGAGGTGAAAGAGGCGATCCCCCTGTCATCATGGCGCGCCTTTGACGCGCCGTTCCAACGTGTCGGAGTTGCGAACCTCATGTCCTTTTCGAAGATTCTTCCGCTGATGCTGGCGGCTGCGCCCCTTGCCATGGCGGTGCCGGCGCTGGCTCAGGCGGCGCCTGCCGCCGGCGTGACGACCCAATTGCCGCGTGGCGCCGCGCCCCGCCATTATGCGATTGAGGTCACGCCCGATGCGTCGAACCTCAAATTTACCGGCAAGGCGACGATCGACGTCACCGTGGCGCAGGTCATGCCGTCGCTGGTGCTGAACGCCGCCGATCTGACGGTGAGCAGCGTCACCTTGACTCCTGCGAAGGGCAAGGCGGTGAAGGGAACCGCCAAGATCGACGCCGCCGCGCAGACCGTGACCTTCGACTTCGGCAAGCAGGTCGCACCGGGCAGCTACAGGCTCGCCATCGATTATGCGGGCATCATCAACACCCAGGCGAACGGGCTGTTCGCGCTCGACTATACCGACAATGCCGGCAAGGCGAAGCGCGCCCTCTTCACCCAGTTCGAGGCGCCCGACGCCCGCCGCTTCGTGCCGAGCTTCGACGAGCCGAGCTACAAGGCGACCTTCGACCTGAGCGCCGTCATCCCCGCCGATCAGCTCGCCGTCAGCAACATGCCGGTCAAGAGCAGCACCGATGCGGCTGGCGGCAGGAAGCTGGTCACATTCGGCACGTCCCCGAAAATGTCCTCCTACCTCCTCTTCTTCGGGCTGGGCGAGCTGGAGCGCGCGACCAAAATGGCGGGCGCGACCGAAGTCGGCGTCATCACCGGCAAGGGCAATAGCGGCAAGGCGCAACTGGCGCTGGACGCGTCGGCGGCGATCCTGCCTTATTATAACGACTATTTCGGCGTGCCCTTCCCGCTGCCCAAGCTCGACAATGTCGCTGGGCCGGGCCAGAGCCAGTTCTTCTCCGCCATGGAGAATTGGGGCGCGATCTTCACCTTCGAGCGGGCGCTGCTGGTCGATCCGCGCTTCACCTCCGAAAGCACGCGGCGGGTGATCTACTCCATCGTCGCGCATGAAATGGCGCATCAGTGGTTTGGCGACCTCGTCACCATGGCCTGGTGGGACGATCTCTGGCTGAACGAGGGTTTTGCAAGCTGGATGGCCACCAAGGTCACCGACAAGCTGAACCCGGAATGGGAAATGCTGCTGTCCCGCGTCAATGGGCGCGAGCGGGCGATGAGCCTCGATTCGCTGGCGACGACCCATCCGATCCTCCAGAAGATCCACACCGTCGATGAGGTGAACCAGGCGTTCGACGACATCACCTATGAAAAGGGTGAGGCGGTCATCACCATGCTGGAGGGCTTTGCCGGGGAGGATGCGTGGCGTTCGGGCATCCGCGCTTACATGAAGCAGCACGCTTATGGGAACACCGTGACCGACGATCTGTGGAAAGCGGTCGAGGGCGCGGGGGCCAAGGGCGTGGTCGGCATCGCGCATGATTTCACCAGCCAGCCGGGCATTCCGCTGGTCAAGGTGGATAGCGCCCAATGCCAGGGCGGCTCGACGGTCCTGTCGCTGTCGCAGGGCGAGTTCAGCCGCGACAATAAGGACAAGACGCCGCTCAAATGGAACGTGCCGGTGATGGCGCAGACCATAAGCGGGGCGCAGCAGCGGCTGATCCTGAACGGCTCCGCGCAGGTCACGCTGCCCGGCTGCGGCGCCTATGTGATCAATGCGGGGCAGACGGGCTATTATCGCTCGCTTTATCCGGAAGCGAACGTCAAGGCGCTGGCCAAGGACTTCACCAAACTCGCCGCCATGGACCAGATCGGCTTGCTGGCGGATAATTTCCAGTTGGGGCTGGGCGGCTATCAGCCCATGGGGCTCGCGCTCGATCTGATCGACGCCGTGCCCGTCAATGCCAGCCCCGCCGTGCTGGCCGAGGTTCCGGGCTATCTCGACAGCGCCCATAGCATGCTGGAGAGCGACAAGGCGGCGCAGGCGCGGGTTGCGGCCTATGCGTCGAAGAAGCTCGGCCCGGTGCTGGCCACCGTAGGCTTCGATGCCAGGCCGGGTGAAAATCCGCAGGTGCCGGTGCTGCGTTCGGCTCTGGTGTCGACACTGGGCGGCATGGGCGACAAGGCCGTGGTGGCCGAGGCGAACAAGCGCTTTGCCGCGCTGGCGGGCAATCCGGCGGCGCTGGATGGGCCGCTTCGCAACGTTTGGCTGCGGATCATCGCGGAAAATGCCGATGCCGCGTCCTGGGAGAAGCTGCGCGGCCTCGCCAATGGAGCGAAGTCGGACCTTGAGAAGAGCACGACATTTGCGCTGCTGGGCGCCGCGAAGGATGAGGCTTTGGCGAAGAAGGCGCTCGATCTCGCCATGACCGACGAGCCGGGCAAGACCACCAGCGCGGCGATCATCTCCGCCGTCGGGTCGGAACATCCGATGCTGGCGGTGGACTATGTGCTGGCGCATCGCCAGCAATATGAGGCGATGATCGACGTGTCGGCGCGTAGCCAGGCGATCGCGCGGCTGGGCGGCAACTCCGCCGATCCGGTGATGGTGACGAAGCTGGATGGCTATGCGACCCAATATCTGACGCCGGAATCGCGCAAGGTGGTGGATCGCTCCATCGCCGCGATCAAGACGCGGATCGAGACGCGGGCGCGGCTGAAGCCGGCGCTGCTGGCCTGGTTCGCAAAGAAGTGAGAGGAGCGGGCGGTGGAGCGATCCGCCGCCCTTCTTCTGGGAGCGGATTATAGCAGCCGCCGCTCGAACGCGCCCCGTTCCAGTTCTTCCCGGAAATCGGGATGCGCAATCCCGATCAGCGCGCGGGCGCGTTCCGGCAGCGTCTTGCCCTTCATGTCGGCCCAGCCATGTTCGGTGACGACGATATGCGTATCCGTGCGCGGCGTCGTGACCGGCCCGTCGAGCCAGGGCACGATCCGCGAAACCGTTCCTCTGGCCGCGGTCGAATGGCAGGCGATGATCGACCGGCCGCCCTTTGACGCATAGGCGCCGCGCACGAAATCGAGCTGGCCGCCGGTGCCGCTATATTGGCGCCCGTTCATGAATTCGGAATTGCAGGCGCCGCTCAGGTCGACCTGAATGGTGGCGTTCACTGAAATCACCCGGTCGTTTTGCGCGATGATGTGCGGGGCGTTCACATGCTCGACCGGATGCGCCTCCAGCGCCCGATTGTCGTGCAGGAAGTCGTAGAGGTTCTGATCGCCCATGGCGAAGGTGAAGACCGAGCGGCCCGGATGGATGCTTTTCCGGCTGTTGTCGACCACGCCCGCCTTGATGAGACTGACGAGGCCGGGGGTGAGCAGTTCGGTGTGGATGCCGAGCTGCCGGTGATCCATCAGCGCGGCGCAGACCGCGTCCGGGACGGCGCCGATGCCCATTTGCAGGCAGGCGCCGTCCTCCACCATCTCCGCGATGATGGCGCCGATGGCTTCGTCATTGGCGGTGCGCGGCAGGGACGGGATCTGCACCAGCGGGACATGATTCTCCACGATCGCCGTGACTGCCGAGAGCGGGATTTTGCAGTCGCCATGGACATAGGGCATGGCGGGATTGACCTCGACGATCAGCCGGGCGCCGCTGCGCGCGACCATCAGCGCATAGTCTGTGTTGGTGCCCAGGCTGAAACAGCCGTCCGCGTCCATTGGCGAGACGGTGACGAACAATGTGTCGGCGCGCAGATGTTCGGTCAGGATGCGGGGAATCTGGTGGAACTGGACGGGCATCGTCTCCACCGGGCCTTGCGTCGTCCCCGCGCGCAAGGCGTCGGCATTGCGTTCGACCCCGCCGTGGAAAAGGCTGACATGGCGAATGCGGTCGCTGAGGTCGGGCGAGAGGATCGACTGGCTCGCATCGGCGCAGGCGAGCATGCAGTAGAGCGTGCCGCCCGTGAGGTCGCCGGAGCGGACACGGTCGGCCAGCGCGTCCATCAAGGCGGGCGGGTAGCTGACGGCGAGGCCGATGACCATCTTCGCGCCGTCCGGCACCAGGGCCGCCGCCTGAGCGGCGGACATGGCCTTGGCGTGGTAATTTGCTGTGATGGACATGGCGCTCTCCCCGGCTTTTGGGGGATTGTCGCGCCGTTGGCGGGGGAGTGCAATGGCGACGAAAGTAGGGGGTGGGACTTGCGGGCCACCCCCTGCCCCCCGCTGAAGGGAGGGCGCCTCTAGCGGGCTATGCCCAGCGCCCTGGCGATGTCGTCCCAGGCCACCAGCTTGAAATTCTGGGCAGCCGCGGCGTTGTGCCCGTCCTGCGCCACGAAGAGCCCGCCGGGATAATTCGGCCCGAAATCCCCCAGCATCAGGTCGATGCCGTCGGTTTCCTCCGACCCGCCAATGGCGCCGTCGACCACACGGAATCGACCGGCATAGCTGTCGTCGCTCAGGCGATAGGCGACATAGCCATTGTCGCCCTGGCTGGAGACGAGGACATAGCCGTCCTTCCCGCCCATGGGCGCGATGGCGACGCCTTCGGCATCCATGACGAGGTTTCTGCCGTCCGCCGCCGCGATCTTCGTGGGCGTGGTCGGGCCGGTCGCGCGGGCATCGAAGCGCCAGAGTCCGACATCTTCCTCCGTCACATAGAGGATGCCGGTGCGGTCATCGACGGCGCAGCCCTCCGACTGGGTGCCGAGTTTCATGGTCCGCACGATCCTGCCGGTTGGCGTGGCGCCTGAAGTGTCGAGCGCGATCTGGTTTACCGTGCCGTCCTTGAGCACGATGAAGGCGTAGATCGCCTCCGGCGCGCGATACAGGCAGATGCCATAGGCTTCGCCCACGCCCCCATCGACCTTGCCGAGCGCCGAGAGTTTTGCGGTGGCCGGGTCGAGACGGAAGAGGGCGAGCTTCGCATGGGCGACGTCGTTACGGTCGCTGGCGACGACCAGGATGCCGCTTTGGCCATTGATCGCCACATTGCCGCGCAGGTCGACATTGTTGACCCGGCCCGCGTCGAAAAAGTCGCGGGTCTTGCCGTCGAGGCCATAGACGTACAGCCCGGCCTTCTTGTCGGTGCCGACGATCAGGCTTTGCGCGGGGTTGGCGGCGTTGCGCCAGATCGCCGGATCGTCCGCCGCATCGGCATTGGCCGTGCCGACGGGCGCGGTCTCGCCCCGCGCCGTGACGTTCGCGGCGGGCGTGGCGTTGGCGATGCGCCGGGCCAGGGGCGGTTCGGTTGCCGTGGTGGCGCAAGCGCTGAGCAGAAGGGCGGCGCAAAGCCCGGCAAATGGGTATCTGGTCATGGATTTCCCCCGTTTCGCGGCATCTCTTGAACGTGCTCCATGACGGCAATGTGACGGGATGGGTACGAATATCGGCCGGCATGTCGCTGATTTGTCACCATAGTTTCACGCCGTTGTATTCCGCCCGCCCTAGGAGCCCCGCCAAGCCATTTCGACAAGGCTGTTCCAACAGGGGGTTATCATGCAGCATAAATTCGCCCGGCGGCGCGCCGGCGCCACATTCGTTCGCCTGGGTCTGGCATGCGGTATTGCGGGCTGGGCGCTGGCATCGTCGGACGCCATGGCGCAGGGGCCCGCCGCCGAAGAGGATATAGGCCAGATCGTCGTCACCGGCGCCCGCCCCATCGCGGAATCCGAAGCCGCCGCGCTGGAAATCCAGAAGAATACGGATTCGCTGGTCACGGTCGCCGCCTCCGATTCCGTGGGCCGCCTGCCCGACCAGAATATCGCCCAGGCCGCCAGCCGCCTGCCCGGCATCAGCGTCGAGCGCGACCAGGGCCAGGCCCGCTACATCAACCTGCGCGGTTCGCCCAAGACCTGGACCACCCTGTCGTTCGACGGCATCAATGTGGTGAGCCCGGAAGGCCGCGACGCCCGTTTCGATTCCATCCCGTCCGCCATTGCGGGCAAGATCATCGTGTCGAAGGCGGTGACGCCCGACATGCCGGGCGAAACGGTCGCGGGCAATGTCAACGTCATCACCCGTTCGGCCTTCGACTATGATGGCTTCCATCTGGCGGGGAAGGGCGGCCTTGGCTTTGCGGAGCTTGGCGACAAGCGGGAATATGAAGGGGCGCTGGTCGTTTCCGACCGCTTCCAGACCGGCATCGGTGAAATCGGCGTGCTGCTGTCGGGCAGCTATTATGAACGCAATATGGTCACCGACAATTTCGAGACCGATTATGAGCAGGTGGGGGCGCAGGATTCCCGGCCCGGCAACCAGACCCGCTTCTGGGCGCACGAGGCCGAGAACAAGCTTTACCGCCTGACCCGCAGGAACTGGTCCGTATCGGGCCGGGTCGACTGGAAGCCGGACGCGCAGAACATGATCTCGCTTCGTTCGATCTACACCATCTTCACCGACGACGAGGCGCGCGACAACTACCGCTTCGACCTGGACGACCGCCAGAGCGACGGCTCGACGTCATCGGCGGCCTGCACGATCACGCCGAACGCGACGCCGACCAACAGCGGCTATGCCGACATCTGCATCGGCAACACGCCGCAGCAGGGCACGGTCTACGGCATCGACATCCGCCAGCGCTCGACCCTGCGCGCCTTCCGCCAGTCGGTCTTCACCAACATGCTGGCCGGCGACCATGAATTCGTCGACGGGTGGAAGCTGAGCTGGGTCGGCAACTACACCGAATCCAAGGATGATCGTTCGGTCGTGGGCGAAGCGACCTGGGACAGCCCCGGCACGCGCACGCTGCGGCCGACCGTCGCCTATGACTTTTCCGACCCGAACCTGTCGCGCCTGACGCTCTACCGCACGCTGCAACTCGCCAGCCCGACGCGCTACACCGCCGGCGCGCAGGTCACGGATGTGGACAGCTTCACCAAGCCGCTCTCAGGCTTCACCGTGCTGGATGCGGTCGACACGACCAAAGCCTATACCGGCCGACTGGTCCTGGCGCGCGAGCTGGAGCATGCCACGCTGAAGGCGGGCGTCCAGTATGACCGCCGCACCAAGATTGCCGACGAACGGCAGATCACGCTGACCGCTGCGCAGGCCGCGACGATCCTGCCCACGGACTATAGCCAGTTCTCGACCGACCAGAAGTTCCTGGGCGAGATTCCGATGGGCTACAGCTTCCACTATTTCGACACCGACAAGATGCGCGCCGCATCGAAGGCGGCGCAGGCGGCCTTCACCTTCGCGCCGAACACCGGCAACAATTATGAGGTGCGGGAGGAAATCCTTGCCGGCTTCCTGATGGGCACATTCCGCTATGACTGGGGTTCGGTCGTCGGCGGCGTGCGCGTCGAGCATATCAAGAATCGCGGTTCGGCCGTCGGCACCATTGCAGGCGTCAGCGGCCTCGTCACGGCAGAGGCGACGCAGACGCTGGCCTTCCCCAGCCTGCACATCAATTATAATATCGACGACACGAAGAAGCTGCGCCTGTCCTTCAACAGCGGCGCTGCCCGCGCCGACTATGACCAGTTGCGTCCCAATGTCGTCGTCAACGACAGCAATGAGACGATTTCCGGCGGCAATCCGGCGATCAAGCCCGAGCGCGCCTATGGCGTGGACAGCTATTTCGAATGGTATCTGCGTCCGCAGGGCTATCTGATGATCGGCGCCTTCTACAAGAAGATCGAGGATTTCCTTTACACCTCTTCACGCACCTTCAATTCGAGCGCGCTCAACAGCAACGGCATCGACCGTTCGGGCTACAGGTTCAGCGGCCTCGTCAATGGCGGTTCGGGCCGCCTCTACGGCCTGGAAGCCGCCGCGCAGTTGCAGCTTGAACCATGGACGGACAGCCTGGGCCTGCCCGAATTCCTTGGCGGCTTCGGCGTGTCGGCCAATCTTACGCTTAACGACAGCAAGGTGAGCCTGCCCGGCCGGAAGCTCCGCCTGCCCGGCACGTCGGACTTCGTCTACAATATCGGCGGCTATTACGAGAAATATGGCCTGTCGCTGCGCCTGCAATATCAGAACCGTAGCAAATGGCTGGATACCGTCGGTTCGCTGGCCGATGGCGGCGACACCTATTGGGACTCGGACGACGAACTGGATTTCTCGGCGCGCTATGCGGTGACGAAGAATTTCGAAATCTATTTCGACGCGTCGAACCTGCTCAACCATCCGGGCCGCCGCTTCTCCCATCCGGGGAGCCTGCTGCGCGCGAGCGGCGTGCAGGCGCCGAACAGCAGCAACCAGACGATCGAGTGGGAACGCTTTGGCCGTCGCTATACGGGCGGCATCCGGTTCAACTTCTGATATGGTGAAAATGGGATTGAGAAGGGGGCTGCCTTGGGGCGGTCCCCTTTTTCTTGGGCTCCCTTTATGCCAGCGGCGCGCTCGCCCAATGCCGCAGCCGTCCATAAAGCGCCGCGAGCACGCCGAAGAAGGCGACGACCGAAAAGATGACGCCCCAGGGATTTTCCGCCACCAGCGCCAGCGGCGCATCGCTGTCGGTCGCTGCGACGATCCCGGCGAAGGCGACGCCGAACAGGCTTTCGCCCACGATGAAGCCGGTCGCCATCAGCACGCCCATGCGCTCGGCAAATTCGGGGTGCGACTGGCGCAGTGCCCAGCGGTTGTAGACATGGCCGATGACCGCGCCGACGGGGATCAGCAAGGTCAGCGCCATGGGCAGGTAGATGCCCATGCCGACCGCGAGCGGCGGCAGGCGCAGCTTGCCCGCCTTGCCCAGCAACTCATCGATGGCGACGACGATGACGCCGATGCCCGCGCCGAAGCCGATCAGCTTCCAGTCGAGATCGCCGCCCAGCACGCCCTTGGCCAGAGCCGAGATCAGCGCCGCCTGCGGAGCGGGGAGGGCGCTCGCCTTGGCGCCCGGCGCGCCTGCGAAGCCGAAGGCGCTGTTGAGCAGGTCCAGCACAGGCGGGATCACCAGAGCGCCGAAGATCACGCCCAGGACGAGCGCGACCTGCTGTTTCCAGGGAGTTGCGCCGACGAGCTGGCCGGTCTTCAGGTCCTGAAGATTGTCGTTGGAGATGGTCGCGACGCCGAAGACGATCGCGGTCGTGAACAGGGCATAGGCGATCAATGCCTGGCTCTGCTTGGGGTCGCCGCCCGAGCCGTAGATCGCGGCGAGAATCAGCGATGCACCCAGCACGGCGAGGATGCCGACGCCGGAAATCGGGCTGTTCGATGCGCCGATCAGGCCCGCCATATAGCCGCAGACCGAAGCGATGACGATGCCCGCGACCAGGATATAGGCCAGCGTCAGCGCAATGATTGGCACGGGGTTGAGCGCGATCGGCCCGCCCTGCGCGAACACCCAGAGCAGGATGGCGATGGGGATCAGCGAGGCGAGGATGGTGCCGCCGACGATGCCGATCGGCAAGTCGCGTTCGGTGATGTCGAGCAGGCCCGCATCGCCCGCCTTGCGGACCCTGGCGGCGGCGAGGGCGGAACGGATGCCGCTGATGATGGGGCCAAGGATCTTGAGCAGCGTCCAGATCGCCGCCACGCCGATGGTGCCCGCGCCGATGAAGCGCGCCTTCATGCGGAAGGTGGTGCCGACCAGCTCCGAAAGGGCCGCGCCTGCGGGAAGCGGGGCGGTGAGATAAGGGACGAGGCCGACCCAGCTTATCAGCAGGCCGAAGAACATGGCGACGCCCACCGACAGGCCGACCAGATGGCCGACGCCGATCAGCGCCATGGAAAAGCTGGTGGAGACGCTGGAGGCGCCCGAGCCGAACTTGAAGAAGGTGGCGGCTTCCTCCGCGATCAGCTTCGTCTTGGCGAGGATCGAGAAGGCGGCGGCGGCGACCGAACTGGCGATGATGGCGGCAAGGCCGCGCTTATTCTCCTCCAGCCCTTCGCGTGAACCCGCGCCGACCTTCAGCACCTCGGCGGCGGCGACGCCCTCCGGATAGGGCAGGTCGGAGCCGGTCACGAGCGCGCGGCGCAGCGGCACCGAATACATGACGCCCAATATGCCGCCCAGCGCGATGGTGAAGGCGCTGAGCCAATAGGGGAAACCCTGCCACCAGCCAATGATCACCAGCCCCGGCAGCACGAAGATGATCGCGGACAGCGTGCCGGCGGCCGAGGCAATGGTCTGGACGATGTTGTTTTCCAGGATCGTGCCGGTCGCGAACAGGCGCAGCACCGCCATGGAGATGACCGCCGCAGGGATGGAGGTGGCGAAGGTCAGCCCGATCTTGAGCCCCAGATAGACGTTCGCCGCCGTGAACAGCAAGGTGATCAGCGCGCCCAATATGACGCCGCGAAGCGTCAGCTCCGCCATCGGGGCCGCCTTGGCCGAATCACTAGTCACTGGTCTGTCCCCTTGCGTGCGGCTGTTTTATGAATGTCCGGTAATAATGTTGCTTGAGCGTGGATCAATTGGAAAGTGCGCATGGGCGCGCTCAAGAGGGGGAGAGGGGCCTGAGGTCGGCGGTGGCGGCCTCGTCCAGATAGGCGTCGACCAGCTTGGTCCAGAGCGTGTAGCCGCGAGGGTTCATATGCAACCCGTCGGGGCGGAACAGGGATGCATCGGGCAGGCCGTCCGCCGCCAGCAGCACGCGGCCGACATCCAGATAATCGAAGCGGGTCACGCGCGCCCGCGCCGCCACGGTCATGTTGACCGCCGCCATTTTCGGCCAGAGCGTCCAGCGGATCGGGCTGGGCTTCAGCGAGAGATAGGCGACATGCGCCTTGGGATAATCGGCGCGAAGCTGTTTCAGCAGGGTGAGGATATTGTTTGCGACCTCGGCCGGGGCGGCTCCGGCGGCCAGATCATTTTCCCCGACATAGACGAGGATGGAGCGCGGCCTGGCCTTGGGCAACAGGCGCTTGTAATAATGCAGCACATCCGGCGTCGTCGCGCCGCCAAAGCCGCGATTGACCGTGCCGACGTTCGGGAAGCTGCCGCTTATGTCCCACAGGCGGATGCTGGAACTGCCCAGGAACAGCGTGGCGTCGGCGATGGCCGGTCCCGCCTCATTGGCCTTGGCGAAGGCCTCTATCTCACGCGAGAAGGGGAAGGCGGGATCGGGATTGATCTTGAGCGCCGATGCTGGGAGCGCCGGTGCTTGCGGGGCGGCCTGCACCAGTCCGCCCGGCGCGAGCAGCACGGCGAGCCCGAGCAGCGCCCGGCCCGCGTTGATGCCGCCCTTAATGGCGATGGAGCGGGCGTAGCTGATATTTGCCGTTCGCATAGGTGCCGAACATGTCGGGGATGGCGGGATGGTCGACAGGTTCCTCGCTGTCGTCCGCGATCAGATTCTGCTGACTGACATAGGCGACATAGCTGCTCTCGTCATTCTCGGCGAGCAGATGGTAGAAGGGCTGGTCCTTGTCCGGCCGCGCCTCTTCGGGAATGGCCTGATACCATTCGTCGCTATTGGCGAAGACCGGATCGATATCGAACACCACGCCGCGAAAACCGAAGCGCAGGTGCTGCACCACGTCACCGATGCTGAAGCGGGCGTGGACGATTGGCGGGGCGGTAACATCGGGTCCGAAAATCTGATTCATGTCGTTCATATGATGCAATTTAGGATGCTTGTGGCCCGACACAAGAAAAATGCTCGTCGCCGCTTGGCAAGGTGGAAATCATTCGCTAATGGCCGCCGCTCGACCGGAACGGCACGCGCCGGACCTTCTGCGGAGAGGTGGCAGAGTGGTCGAATGCACCGCACTCGAAATGCGGCGTGCCGGCAACGGTACCGAGGGTTCGAATCCCTCCCTCTCCGCCACGGACCATTCCACAGTGGTCCGCAAAAGATCACTGGTCTCGACTTTTTCCTTCTGATTACCGATGCTTAGCGGACCCGTTCGGCCTCAGCCGTCCGTGCCCGTCCATGCCTGTCCAACGAATCGGAGAAGCGAAAACGAGGTACGCGCGGTCGAAAAGCGAGGTATTTTTGGAGACCGAACCATGCTTACCGATGCCAAGGTGCGCGCGGCCAAGCCGCCCCCTAAAGCCTACAAGCTCGCTGACGCCAATCGCCTGTTCCTGCTCGTCACGCCGAGCGGCGGCAAGCTGTGGCGTTGGAACTACGAGTAAGACGGCAAAAACAAGACGATGGCCTTTGGCGCCTACGCTCGAAAACAAAGTCGAGGCTGCCTATCGTCGGACCGATTTTCTCGCGAAGCGGCGGGCACCGATGGCAGCTTGGGCGGCCTGCTGCGTCGGCAAGGCTAAGTGATGAATTCTTGCAATGAACGGGGAAAAAGGACCGCTTTCACCCACCAAGCATCCCGCGAGCCTGAAACGCGAACCGCAATTACCTCAGGCACACGATCGGGCTAAATCGCAGCAGGCGGCCCAAGCTCAGGCAGTGCCCAGATGAGAAGTGCGATAGGCCGTGGAACGACGAGGCGGGTTTTCCTTAGGCGGCGGACTCCTCAAGCGCGGGAGACCTGGGCTCACCTTGCTCGACCCGGATCGACCGTTCGATAAGCTTGCGCATCAGATGCGGTCCCTTGTCCTGCGGGAGAAACACCTTTGGCGTGGCAGGATCAGTCAGGTTCCATATCCTTTGCTGTGCCTCGATCATTTGGCGATCCTCCTCGAAGGCCGCCATGACCACGTTCATCCGCTCGGCAAGCTGCAGGGTCATCTCGGGCGTGGTGCCGATCAGGCCGGTGGCATAGTGATATGCGGTGCGCGTCTTGCTTATCGGCGTGACGGCCTGCTGCTCGATATTTCGGACCAGCGGTTCGAGCCCGACCGGCTCGGCGTGCTGGCAGCGTTCTGCCGTGCCGACAGGATAGCGGCCGCCCTTGAGGATGAAGATGCCCGGCAGCGCGAAGTCGTAGGTAATCCAGGTATCTACTTTTTCACCTTGCTTGCCCGGAAGATCGGCCCCTTCGAACCACCGCTCAAACCGGATCGCCCGCCCTTTTGGCTGGATGCGCGGCGCGGTTTCCGACCAATAGGCACCTGACGCCTGGCGGAGCGTGGTGTTGTGCACGAAATCGACGTGCGACAGATCGCACAGATTGTCATGCACCAACTGGTAGTATGCGTCGTACTCGATGCTGTTCGACCGCATCGGCCGCTCGGGATCGTCGATGCCGAACGCCGATGGAATGAGACTTTCATCCGCAAGCGCCGGATCGCCCGTCCATACCCATATCCAGCTGTCCTTTTCGACGACCGGACAGATGCGAATGGACACATCGGGCGCTTGGTCCATAAGCGGCATGCGAACGCAGCGACCATCTGTATCGAACGTCATGCCATGGTACATACATTGAATAGCATCACCGTTGACGCGGCCCATCGACAGCGGCGCATGGCGATGTGGGCAGCGGTCTTCGGCGGCATGAAGTTTGCCCTTGGCGTCGCGCCAGACCACGATGGGCTGTTCGATCACGGTTCGGCCCGATGGTTTCCCGCCGGCCGACAGATCCTTTGCCCAGCCAAATACATACCAGGAATTTTGCAGGAACATTTTCATCGCACCCTGTGGTCTTGCGTATGTATGACATACGCTCAAGTTGATGCTAGTGCAATCGCCATGAGCATCGAGAATATGCAGCGCACTCCACGCGTCCCGGATGCCGACGCAATTACACGGTTTCGCGGTAGCCCCGGGGTCTGGCTTACCTTTGCCGGATCGGCGGTGTACGAGCTCTACAGCTCACGTCTCGTCCCCATCGGCTTAAAGCCCGGCTGGGTTACTGCGATGGCGATCATCGAGCAGCAGCCGAACATCACGCAAAGCGCGCTTGGCCGTGAGCTGCGAATAAATCGGGCCTCCTCTATGGCAACCTGTACGCGCATGGAAGCAGTCGGGCTAGTCATCCGCACGCCCCTCAAGGGACGCAACCAGACCGGTCTCCGCCTCTCAGACAAAGGTCTCGAGCGTTTCGAGGAAGCTTGCGCGATTGAAGCGCAAATGATCGATCAGCTGCTGCAAGGCGTAACAAAACCTGAGCGCGAGGAGTTGATCGACGTCCTGCGGTTGATTGCCAACCGCGCCGCAATCTGCCCATGACGCAACGGACACGAGACGGATTAAAGCAACAATAAGCTGACTGAACGTAAGGCAGGGTCGACCAGACGTACGGCGCAAAGCCGACATTCCGGACTGTCCAACCCTGCAGACATTGCCGCATGCTGCTGGCCAATACAGCGCCTGCACGACGCGCATGGCCGGCCGGCCCAATAGAGCTTGCTGGGCGCGGCCTTCCTGAAATCGATCACGAGATTGCCAAGCTCAAATGGTTTGAGGCGAGCATCGGTATGCACGACGATGTGCGCCGGCACCGCATCGGTGAGGCCGAGGTCGTTGGCGGCTGCGATGCCGTCGATCAGCATGCGGGCCTGTCAGAAGCGCATATATATTTTTCTGACACATGGACGCTCGCCTGAATCCGCTTGACCAACCGCCACCTCGTTTCGGGGGTGTATCCCACCGTTTGTAGAGGGCTGTGGGACTGAGTGCGGGACTGAAGCAGGGCGATTTATGTTTATAAGTGATTTCAGATAGATATTATATGATTATGATCCTCCCGCACCGCCACCGGCTTACTCCCCCGCTCTAATCGGCGTCAGGATCGCGGAAGTTGAGGCGGCGGGTCACGGTGTAATCCAGCACGCCGACCAGGAAATAGCTGATCCACTGCTTGATCAGGGTCGGCAGGCTGCGCTGGGCGCGGTGCGTCGCCAGCGTGACCTGCCGGCTTTCCGCGACGCGCCGGTCGATCAAGGCGCGCATCGCCTCGGCAAAGCCCGCATCCTCCACCCGCAGCATGATCTCCAGATTGAGGAACAGGCTGCGCATGTCGAAATTGGCCGAGCCGATATAGACCGCGTCGTCCACCACGATCAGCTTCATATGCAGCTTGCAGGGCTGATATTCCCATATCTCCACCCCCCGCTTGAGCAGCGGGCCGTAGAGCAGCCGCGCCGCCGCGACGGTCGCGCCATTGTCGGACCGGGAGGGCAGGACCAGGCGCGACCCCTTCCACCGCGCGGCATAAGCGAGGCGTTTCAGCATCCCCCTGCCCGGCGAAAAATAGGCCGCCACCATGTCGAGCCGCCGCGCCCGCTCCAGATCATGCTTCACCATTTGCGCCCAGGGGCTGAGCCGCCGGGTCGGGCCGCCGATCACCCAGCGCATCGGCTCGCCCGGAACGGCATGGAGGGGGCTGTGCCAGTTGCGCACCATGCGGCGCAGCGTGCGGAAGCGCTGCTTGCGCGTGGAGACCCAGCGCCAGAGCTGGCCATACCAGCTCGCCATCGCCTGCACCTGCGGCCCTTCCACCAGCAGGCCCAGGTCGTGCCAGCAATCCTCCGCCGGAATCCCGAAATAGCCGTCCTCGACATTGAAGCCGCCCATCAGCAGCCGCCGGTCGTCGGCAATCGCCAGTTTCTGATGGTTGCGGATCAGGTAGCGCATCGAACGGCGCGCGCCGAAGCGGCCGAAATGCCCGCCAGCCGCCACCAGCGGATCGAAAAAGGCGAGCGGCGTGGCCCCCGATCCGAAGGCGTCGACCATCAGCGTGACCGCCACCCCCCGCGCCCGCGCCGCGACCAGCCGGTCGAGGATCAATTGCCCGCTGCCGTCCGCGGCGAAGATGTAATAATAAAGCTTGAGGCTTTCATGCGCGCCGTCGATCAGGTCGACCAGCGCCTGCCGCAGCGCCGGTCCCGCCTCGATCACCCGCAGGCGGTTGGCGTGCAGCGACAGGCCGATCCGCTCCTCGCCATGACCCGGCTCTGCCTGCCCGATGCTTGCCATGCTGCGTTCATGCCCGCATTCGGGGCGGCTGGCCACGACTTTATGGGCTTTTCATTGACTCTTGATGCGGGCGCTGTTAGGCGCGCCTTTCACCATTTCTCTTGGTTCAGGAGCGCCCGTTTGGCCCGCGTTACCGTCGAAGATTGCGTCGACAAGGTTACCAACCGTTTTGACCTCGTCCTGCTTGCCGCGCAGCGCGCCCGTGAGATTTCGGGCGGCGCCGAGCTGACTCTGGACCGCGACCGCGACAAGAACCCCGTCGTCGCCCTGCGCGAGATCGCGGAAGAAACCGTCCTGCCGGTCGATCTGCATGATTCGCTCGTCGCTTCGCTGCAGAAGGTGCAGATCGATGATGATGACACGCCGGACGAAATCGGTTCGATCGCCCAGTCGGCGGAGGCCCTGCGCCTGACCGCCGCCGCCCCGCCGCGCAACCAGAATATCGGCGGCGATTACGACGGCTGATCCCGTGCACCAGTTTGGAGAGGGAATGAGGCTCGGCCTGCGCAAGCAGGACCGGGCCTCACCGTTTTTGGGGTGGGGTTTGGGCATGGCTGCAAGCGACCAGTTGCAGACATTCAGCAAGGTCTATCGCGGCGTGCTACGTGTGCCTTCGCGCCGCAATGGGCTTGCTCCCCCGTCATCCCATTGATGGCCTTCCCCGCATGCTCCACTGGAGAAACAACGCGATAATCTATTCATTGCGAGTCGAACGCGCATTTTGTCAGCGCATTCGGCATCACTGTCCGGTCGAAAGACAATGACCTGCTGAAAAATCCCTGCGTCAGCACTCTGCAAGTTCACGAATAACCGTTGCCAATTAATCGGTTGCCCGTCCCAGCGAAGCTCGCGTTCTCCATTCAACGTAATAGTATGGCGAACCGGGGGAGTCACTCCCATTGCAAAGGAACGGTGCCATTCAAACGCAGGACATTGCTTAGGAGAAATCGTGGCGATCCACGCGCATCCGGCAACTGCGCAGGTCCAGAAAACAAGGCCAGATAGTGATAAGTCGGTCTTCATGGCCGCAGGGGTAACAAGATGGCGTTAATGTCCGCTTTCCACCCTTAGCGCCACTCACTTCCAGTTCCTCCCATCACGAATCTCAACCCACGCTCATCGGCGCCAGAGGTTCCCGCAGCGCGACGTCGCCACCACTCAACCCCACCGCAGGCGACGCAACCGGCCTGTGCCGCCTTGTCCGTGTCGCCGCGCTTCCCGGTCCGCCGCCGACCAGCTTTTGCAGGTCGATCATCCCGCGGGACAGGGAGATGCCGCGCGGCCCGGCGATGAAGCGGGGTTCCCAGCGCGGGGCATATTTGTCCTTGTAGGCGCGCAGCCCCTCGAAACCGTAGAAGCTCTCGCCATGGCGGAAAAAGAAGGCGCCCGCCTTGGCCCAGAAGGGCGACAGACGCCGCGCCTCTATGCCCGAAAGCGGGGCGAGGCCCAGGGTGAACCAGTCATAGCCCTGGCCACGCCCCCATTGCATCAGGCGGATGAACAGAAAGTCCATCGCGCCATAGGGCATTTGCGTCGCATGGCGCATCAGGTCGACCGACAATTCGCGGCGATTGGCGGTCGCCCAGATATTGGCGAAGGCGACGATGCGCCCCTCCTGCCGGACGAGGGCGCAGTCGCACGCGGCGATATAGGCCGGGTCGAAACGGCCGACGCTGAACGCCTTTTCGCCATGGCCCTTGGCGGCAAGCCATTCGTCGGAAATCGCCTCCAGTTCCTCCAGCAGCGGCGGGACGGCGCGGGCGGGCACGATCTCGAAGGTCGCGCCTTCGCGCATGGCGCGGCGTTCGGCATAGCGCAGCGGCTTGGCGTCCGGCCCCTCCAGCGTGAAATGATGCAGGTCGACGCGGGCTTCCTCGCCATATTT
>Ga0255338_1000686_pt1 | contig 89884 bp, 92 predicted proteins | sample MeOH1_35cm_T4_19_FD_203715 | JGI IMG/M metagenome (GOLD analysis project Ga0255338, IMG submission 203715) | Sandy soil microbial communities from University of British Columbia, Vancouver, Canada - MeOH1_35cm_T4_195 | ecosystem: Engineered > Artificial ecosystem > Sand microcosm > Unclassified ... | reverse complement strand
TGTCGGCTCAACCGCCGGGTGACGACTTGCGTGCAAGGGTTGACTCGTCCCAAATGGCGTGCTAGAATTCGTCGTCGCTTGAAGGAGCGACCCCCTCTCGAAAAAGCCTCTGAAAGCTTCTCCGGGTTGCGGCGAAATCGAATATCGGGGTGTGGCTCAGCTTGGTAGAGCGCTGCGTTCGGGACGCAGAGGTCGTAGGTTCAAATCCTATCACCCCGACTTATCCACGCATCAGGCCGGTTCGAGCATAGGGTTCTATCCACTCTCTGGAGTGAGTAGAGCAGGTGTTCGAGCCGGCCTTTTCGCATCCTCCAAGCCCCCGGCAACTTGAACCCGACGGTAAGAACTCCTGAAAGGAGCCCGTCGATGGTTCTCTCTGAAGCGATCGAAGACTACGGCCAGTTCATCCGGCACGAGCTTGGTCATGCCAAAACCACCTACCACGCCTATGTCAGTTGGCAGCGCAACTTCGCCCGCTGGCTCGCCGAGAACGGCCACCCTGACCCTCTCGTGACCGAGATCAGCCCTGATCTGGTCCGACGCTACTCCTACGGGATGTCCAGCCGCGATCTTCGCCCCCGAACGATCCGCGGCGCCCTCCACGCCCTGCGCGCTCTCTTTGCCTGGCTCTGCGAGAAGGGGGCAATCCCAACCAACCCCGCCAAAGAGGTGCGCCTGCCGAAGAAAGACGCCGCCCAGCGACTTCTGGTGACGGACGAGGACCTTGCCAGGCTCCTGGAGGCGGCGGGGCGGCAGCGGACGGACTTTCGTTGCGTACGAGACCGCGCTGTCCTCTCCGTACTGATCTTCTGCGGCCTGCGCCGTCAGGAGTTCCTGGACCTGGAGGTCGGTTCCCTAAACCTTACGGACCAGTCACTCCTGGTGCAGCAAGGGAAGGGCAGCAAATCCCGGACCGTCTACCTCTGCGACGAAGCCCTGACGGCGTTGCGAGAGTGGCTGGCGATGCGCCAGCAGATCAAATGCCGGCACGTCTACCTCTTCATCGGGGAGACCAAAGCTCATTTCGGGGAGGTGAGCCTCCGAACGATGCTGGAAGAAGTGAAGGCGATTGCCGGTTACAGGGGAGATCCGCGGATCAAACCCCACTCCATCCGACACGCGGCGGCGACCCGGTTGCTGCGGAACGGCGCGGACATCCGGTCAATTCAGTCGTGGCTGGGGCACTCCCAGCTCCAAACAACGGCAATCTATCTGCACACAGACGAGCAGCAGATAAGGAAGATCGCGCCACTCGCGGGGCTGCAGTCACCCCCGAAGACTGCGGCGCCTGAGGCGGACCAAGCGGCAGGAAGATCCGAGCAACGTTCGAGCTACTTCCGCCAGAGACGATCTCCGAGTCATTAGCGGTCAGGGGGCAGGTGCGCGTCATCACGTTCATCTGCCTCTGTACGCCAATTGCGCCAGGGAGATCCGACGAGCAGTTCGCAACGAGTGACCGGTGCGTGCCTGTTCGCCTAAGGCGGTGGTCGATACAGCATCTGTTTGACAAGAGCCCCCCGTCGAGACTATAATACGCACACATTAGTTTGCTTACCGCGATCGCGGAGCAACTGGCGGGAGTGGCGGTCTGTGAAGCCGGGCGGTGCGCAACGTCCCTGCGGGTTCAGGCGCTGCACGATGGCGTGGGGTAGCTCCCCACCCTGTGCGGAGAATGAGGTTCGACTCCTCACCACTCCTTAAACAAGGAACAACAGGATCGGTCGGTGGGTACCCACCGACCGATCCTGTTGTTCGTCTGCGTCAAACTGACTACCGGGGATGGTTACCTCCGCTGTACGAAGTCCACGGCACGTTGCGCATAGCGCCGGACTTCGGCATCGGTAATTGGCTCCCTCTCGCACTGCGGGTTAGCATCGTGGTGGTGCCGTATGCAGTATTCATTGATCTCTGAAAGAGTTGTCAGATAGGGAGATAGGGAAGCAAGCGGTTCTTGGGGCTTCGCGTCGCCAATCGCCTTGAGGACCTCACCAAACTGCTTGCAATGATCCAGATGCCGCCCATGGGTCAACCGGACTTGCCCCTCGATCAACAATCTTATGCACTTCACAGCCTCGCGAGGGTCCGTGCGGCTCCCGCTCGCTCCATCAATGTAGTCCTCCAGGATATGGAGATGGTGAGAGTACACGGTACGACAAAGTGAGAGGATGTTGCATTCTGCGAACTCGCTATAAGTACCCCGGCGAGCGATCTCGATCACTTTGCAGGCCATAGCTTTCGAGAATTCCCAAGCGAAGTGTGGGTCGTGAGTTAACACGATCAGTTGCTTGCACTTACTAGCCAAACGAACTAGCCGCCGCTTGGTAAAGTCACGTCTCGCCACGTCGAAACTGGAAACAGGATCGTCGATCACGACGATGCGCTCAGCAAGCCCCGGGTCATTCTCCAGCCTCGTCAAGAAGAACGCAAACGCCAGTGCTCGTTTGTCCCCATCGCTCAAAGTATTACCGAATGATGCCTGCCCGCCAGATCCACTCGGAGCCGCGAGTGGCACGACATTTCGCGAGACCTCGAGTTTGAAGTCGGCCTTCGGAGGGCCTCCAATATAGTTGTGGCCCACACTAACGATGCGGAAGGTGGTCCCCATCTGGTCGAGAAAGGCATTGAGCTGTGCCTCGCACTCTTGAAGATCCCTTTTCATCTCTGCATCCAGTTGGGCACGCAGATCTGCCTTTTCGGTGGACAGAGCCTCCTTATCCGCGGAAAGGTGCTTTAGCTCATCACACTGTGACTGCACTTCCGGCGCTATCCGGCGCTGCATAGCCGTCAGCCGTTCCATTTCTTCCTGCAGCTTTTGCGCGCTAGTTTGAGCTAGTGACGCGAGGAAGGTCTGAATGGCACCCCGACTTTCTTGGATAGTAGCGTTATATGCTACTACAGTCTCGCGTACCAGGTGGTAGGCTGAGTCGGCGTCTTTCAACCGTTCGGATGGCGCCATCTTTTGCAATGGGTTATTGGCTTTCGACCGTACAGCGTCCAAAGCGGCATCGTGCAAGGCCCCCCATGAATCGCTGACCGAATCGAACGGAAAGGTAGGCTGAGAAACCGTGACGAGTGGCTTCCAGATGCCGCTGACAACGTCATTGGATCTGGCTCGTTCGAGCACTGCCGCTAGGTTCACTGCTGACCACTGCTGATCGATTGACGCTGTGGTGGCGGATACCTCCGACACCAAACTCCGATATGCCTCGTTGAAGAAACCCCTAAAGGCATCGATGAGGGAAAGACCCTCAACTGGGCGCGCACAGAAGGGGCAGCAGTCAGCGAGGTTCCGCAAACCAGACTCAAGCCACTGCTCGCCATTAGCTCTCAGATTCGCGGCGATGTGGGCGCGCACCAAGCCCGCTGCCGTCTCGCTGACCTCCTCCACCGTACAGGCCAACACCGTTCCGACCGAATCGAGGTCAAAATCAGCGAGATGTACCGCCTCCGGCAATGGTAGCTTGCGAATCTCAGCCGCACGTTTGTCCGCTTCCAGTACCTTTTGTACTTCAGCAATCTTCTCGTCAATCTCTTCATCGAGAGTCAGTTCGAGAAAGCGGTCCACTGCGTAGGGCTTGGCAACTACGGCCAGGCCCTTTTTGGCTGCGGTGATAGCCGACGTGAGCACACTGATCTTGTTGGTCAGCTCATCTACCCGCTGTCGGCGCGCAACCATTTCAGATCCAATGACAAAGTCAAGGAGCTGCTTTCGTTGTTCTGAACTGATAGCCAGCCCAGAATACACGTTTGTATCGACGAAATGCGAGTCGAATACGACGATCTCAGGACACGCCTGCGACCAGGCTCCCTGCGAGAACTTTACCTGCTGCTTTCCAATGAGCAGGTTGATATCCGGCGCATGACTACCGCCGATAGTGGCTCGCCCATTGACGGTGTCATGATCACCTTGCGAGAGCGACCGAAGCACTGCTGCAAGCGTGGATTTGCCTCGCCCATTCTCCCCATAGAACACGATTTGGGGAGTTAGCAGCAGCGGACGCGCGGGCTGACCAGGAAGCGGGTCGTGAAGGTAACCGACACCGCGCATTCGCAGAATTTTTATCAGCATGGCTGTCACCCACGCAAAGGCCCTTTTTGGAAGGTCTTCTGTTTCCGAGGCAGACCGGTTGCTAGGGCAACCATCGAATAAGCAAGTCTACCACGAGTAGGCCCGCGCGGCAAAGTAGTGGGAGACGCGAGGATCTATGAGCCCCCTGAGGGCTAATCAAGCGTCATAGATTCGTTCGAGCAAACCGTTTGCGTGAACATTGAACCCTCTTGGCATCATTCCGAACCGTCATCGGACAGTTGAAGCTGTCGGGAGACGTTATTCGGGAGCGAAACCGCACTTCCAACTCTCGAATTCGTTGCCTATTCGGTCAAACAGTTCTATCGAATAGATCTTTGACGCTTGATTAGCCCTGAGGGCGGGACAAGAGGAACGCCCCCTCCCTCCGAAGACAACTAAGGGAGCCTAACGCTCAATCCAGAGTTGGGACCTGGTGGGAGGTGCAGAGCCGTGTCCATCCCGCGGCTCACACGAAGATCATCCAACAGTTGCTTGGGGTCAACACGCTGCCCAATCATTCGGACGGATTCGCTCCGAGGATTCTCGACAGCCTTCGCCCGATAGACTACCAACTCCGTGATGCCTTGGGCAATGGCCCAACGGCACAGCCCGCGGGCATAGAGGCGGTTAAACTCTCCCTCGGCCAACATCGTGTGCGCGTTGGAGCGCATCTTCGGGGTGACCATAGTTCCACGATTCAACCGCGGCTTTTCGTGGCTGTTCAGGCGGCCATCTGCAATCTCCATGGCCAGCCAGTCATCATCGTGACTACGGGCTGCCTCCTCTAGCAGGCGGGGATATTCGGTGCGTCCTCTCTCGTTGAGGTTATCGCTCAGCCACACGCCGCCACGCTCTTCGTCGTATTGGAACTCCTTAAGCATCTCGTCCCGGATCGGCTCATTTAGGTCTGTCAAATTCAGTCCCATTGCTACTCCTTCCGGTCGCCTTGAGACCGGGTCAGGCATCGCTGCCCCAATTTAGGCATAGGCGCTGCGTCTTCACTCAATGCGGGGCTAACGATACTCAGTAGGTTTGCTACTCCCGGCCCGTCAAGTGTTTGCGTCGCTGTTTGACAATCCTAGCCAGTCTGCTGAGGCGTGTCCACCATCTTTCAACGGATAATCGGCGACACACGTCGCGATGGCTGAATCTATCTCGTGTGCAGGCACGGAAGCCGAACAGCCGTGGGTGCGTCGAGCCCTTATTACGATTCCGAAACCCCGTGACACCACGTCTGACCATCATGTTCCTGAATGCCAAGCGGCAACTCAACTACTCGTTCGACCGCGACGAATGAACCGGCCGGGAGTCGGACCACCACTAACAGATCCAGCATGTGAGAAGCGAGGCCTCACGACCGATGCACTGCGGTTGGCCTGCACATCATCGCTCTGGAAGCCACCAAGTTCGGCAATCCGCTGGAGTTGCTGTTCGTCCGTATGCAGATAGACGGCCGTAGTTTGGAGCTGGGAGTGTCCGAGGAACTGCTGGATCGACCTAAGGTCCGCGCCATTGCGTAAGAGGCGTGTCGCCGCGGCGTGACGCATTGCGTGCGGCTTGATGTTCCCGTGGTCGCGCAGGTCAGCGAGGGATTTGGCCTGCTCAATCAGGGCGACGAGACCTACTTCACCCAGCCGCCGACAGGTGTCCACAAGGAAGAGGTATGAATGCCTCGCACGTGGCCGGACGGCGAGCCACTCCCGCACCGCGTCGACGCACTGCTGACAGAGGAAGAGGCTGCGGCTCTTGCCGCCCTTCCCACTCCGGACGAGGAGTCGCTTCTCTTTGAGGTCAATGTCTCCGACCTGGAGGTCGAGGAGTTCCTGTCGGCGTACGCCCGCGAAGATCAGGACGGAGAGGAGCGCTTTGAGCATCGAGCGACGCACGGGATCGGTCGTGCGTTCACACCCGGCCAGGAGCTGCTCCAACTCTTCGTCCGAGACGGTCTCGCGGATGGCAGCGTCCTTTTTGGGGAGCTTGACGGCGCGGGCCGGATTGTCGGGTCGGTATCCCCGCGCCATTGCCATCGCAAAGAGGCCGCGAAGGGGATACATCGCCGTACGGAGGGTGCGGGGCCGCAAACCCTGACGTGAGAGCGTGTAGAGGTAGCTCCGGACATCATCGGTCGTGATCGCCTCAAGATTCGGCTCTGTTCCGTTTCGTCCCGTGAGATAGCGATGAAAGCGACGGAGGTAGGATGTATAGCCAAGCCGCGTTGACGTGGTAGCGTGGATTTCGTGCTGTAGGTACTCGACGTAGTACTCGATTGCTGTGGTCAGTGTCATAACGGGTGTCCTTGAACGGGGTCGCGTTTCACGCGACAGTTGAACTAAACTCCAGGCATAAGGTCGTGCCTGGTACCCCGGGTAACGGATGCCAGGGGCATTGCCTACCCCTTTGCCCGGGCCTTTACACCCCCTCACCGGGCGAGGTTGGTCAGGATCCGCCCCGAGAACCGGAGGAGGCCCCAAGCAATACGACGGATCACCTGACGTGGTCCATCCGGTAGTAACGCCGTCACGAACCAGAACGCCAGGAAGGCGGAAAACGCGTAAAGGAGAGCCCCAAGGGTCCAGTGCCAGAGCGCGGCAAACACCGGTTGCAGTAGCCAGAATGCCAAGCTGCTGCCCAGGAGGCCGACCACGACAATCCCCGCTCGGGTGCTCCGGCGGAGGGGGAGCCGTTTAAGGGCACTTTCACGGAATTGGTTTCCCCCACAACCAGGGCAGTAGACGGCCGTCGCCGGAACGGTTGCTTTGCATTTCCCGCAGAGGCGCCCCTTGCCGGAGCGCCCACAGGTCGCACAGAACTGGCACGCACTTGGGCTCCACAGGGAGCAGTAACCACAAAGCCAGGGCATCACTTTGCTCCTTCCTCATCAATCAGGGGCCGAAGCCCATCAGTACCGACCGTCTGCCACACCGGGCGCATGGGGTCGGAAGCGCCGAGAACCTCGTCAAGCTCGGCAAACCAGAAGCTACGGGCGGACACCAGCGCCGTCGTACGCCGCAGCTGCGCCAGGCGCTGCAGGGAGGGCACGGTCGTAAGCACGCGGAACCGGGTCAGCCCGTAGCGCGCGGTGTAGTGCCCCCCTTCTCGATACTCCACGTACCGCTCGCACTTGGTCCGCCACCGGGCCAGGCTTGTCGTGCCCCGATCGAGCTCGACAAAGAAGGCAGACAGTACGTCGCGATGCCAGAACCGGAAGTAGCCGTCCGGGCGCAGTGCGTGCTGGCTCGAATAGGGGTCGAGACACTCCGCGGCATTGAGCCACAGATCCAGCGTCACCTCGGGGTTTGCGGCGAGCGCCTGGGTGAGGGCGAGGCGCAGGTCGTTGACCTGGAGGTCATGGGGCAGAAGCACAGCACTGGCACCCGCGTCCTCACGGATGCGGGCACGCACGACCCGTTCGGGAAGCCCGGTCTGTGCAGCAATCACCGGGATCGCCGCCTCGCCGACAACATACACGGGTTGCAGCCCGGAGCCGACGGTCCCAGCACGCAAACGGTCTAGGAAACCGGCATCGTAGAGCCGGCGCAGGCGATCGTTACTTCTCCCCACACCGGGCAGGGGCACGCGGGCACGGATCTGGTCGCGCGTAAGCCAACGATGATCCCAGCACGCCAGGATAATGGCTTCATCTCGCGGCGTCAGGACCAAGGTCGACTGTCGCTCGCGACGCAAAAACCGACTCACTCGGTCAGTCATCGAGAGCCTCCTGTATGCGGGCGGCTAACGCTGGAGTTTTCGGGTGAACGGTGGTAATGACCGAGGTGGGTAGCTCTCGGACTGAAGCGTGGGACGCACGGGAATGCGTCGTGGCTGGAACCACGGCGTACGAACTCACCTGCCGGCGGAGGCGAGTGGCAAACGCCAGCAGTGCCTCGCGTCCGATTTCCGGTGTCTCGACGGGTAGGATCTCCACAACCCGGCCGCCTTTGCCCTGACGCCAGACCAATGCATGGCGGATAGGCAGTCCGGTCAATTCCGTGGGCGTGAGGGTCACTCCGTCCAGGTTTTTGAGGACACTGCCGGCGTCCGCGGCGGAAACGGCAAACACCACTCGAATGGCGACGTTTCCGAGGATCGCGCTTTGTAGTGACGGGTCTAACTGGGCGAGGTGCTGATGACAAACCACCAAGCGTAGACGGTACTTGCGAGCCTCGCTGAGGATGGTTTCGAACCCTTCGCTACGGAAGGTCTGGAACTCATCCACTAATAAGGTGAAGGGGCGACGATCAGCCGCGGGACTGTCGGCGCGTGAGAGGGCAGCCGATTGAATCTGGGCCGTTATAAACGATCCCAGGATGGCTCCCGCATCACGCAACTGCCCGCGACTGCAATTGAGTAGTAGTTGCCCACCCGAGTCCATTAACCGGCGCAAGTTCAGGACGTTGGCCCGCGCACCCAGCAGCGTGCGGACTTGCGGATCGGCCTGAATGGCGTTGACCTTGTTCAAAACCGGCTCAACCACCGTGAGCTTCATGGCGTCGGACATTCGGTCGAATCGGTCGGCCCAATAGCTCTTCACCGCCTGATCGTCAATGCGGATGAGGACCGAGCGGCGATAGGGCTCGTCGGTGAGAAAACGCGGTACTTCCACCAACGTCTCCCCGGACAAGGCAAGCGCAAGGAGCGTATTGCGTAGAATTTCTTCCAATCTCGGCCCCCAGGATGAGAGCCACAGTCGGCGGAAAATACCGATCAGTTCGCCGACGTGGGGGTAGATCGGCCCGCCACCGGCGTCAAGTGGATTGAGGCTAAGAGCGTTATCATCGCGGAACGGCTCGATAAGGGCGAGTCGCAGCAGATCCACGTCGCTCAAGCGCCCGTAATGATGCTCTCGGTAGGCGAAGGCCAGGAGTGCATCGCAAAGTTCGCCGTGCGGGTCAACGAGACAAAACCCCTGCCGCTGCCGGATGTGCCAGCGCATCACCAATTCCGTGAACCGGCTTTTGCCCGATCCGGAACGGCCGAGGACATAGACATGTCGATCAAGCTCTTCGCCCAGGAGCCGTTCGGAGCACGGCAGCGAGTTCCCGGGAGTGGCGGTCACCCAACCAATGGGAATGGCAGAAGTCTCGTCTTCCGGTTCCCGCTTGGGTGCCGGCCGGGGGGTAAGGCGATTTAAGATCCAGACCAGTGCGTCTTCCATAACGTGCTCTCCTTAGCGCCCCGAATACTGCTGACCGCGATACGGCGAGCGGAAGAGCTGTTGAAAGAGGTCGGACGCACCCAATTCCTGCGGCTCCACCAGTTCCAGCTCCCGTTCTAGAGCACTCCGGAACTCGGCATCCGCGCCGAGCAGGTTATCCAGGGCATCCTGAATGCGGGCGCATTGCTGCGGCGTCAGGTCTTGCTGGTAGTCGAGCCGGCCACCTTCCAGGCGCTCAATGCGCTCGCGGAAGGGTCGCTCTGCGGCTACAGCCTGGCGTTCGTGTTCGGCAATGCGGTGAAGGAGGACCTCGACTTGCTGGACTGCCGCGACGGCCTTTTGAACTTCCGGCCGCTGGCGATGTGCCTCCACGTCGGTGCGATATCGCTCGGACTGCTCCTGTGTTAGAAGGTTCAGGAGCACCGATTTGCGGCCAGCGAGGTAGCCCTCCCATGCCGTAGTGGCTACGTAACCGAGCGTAACGAGCAGGGCAGCGGCCCAGGTAGAGGGGTCACTCGCAACGTGCAGTGGTCCACTGCTGAGAGACCGAAGGTCACTGGAGGAGGTCAGTGCCTTCAGCAGTCCAGACCGCTCTACCAGCACATCCACCGCCAATACGGCGGCATCGAAGCCCAAGGCGAGCGCGGTGACCCCGATCCGTTCCGGCCAGGGTCGGCCGAGCGAGCCGCGCTGCGAAGCCTCGCGGTGCCCGAGAAAAATGGCTTTGCGCATTAGCGCGGCGGGGCCACATGCCAGGACCGAGAGCAGGAGCGCGGCAGGGTAGTCAGTCGCCAATTCGGCGAGTTCAATCGCTCCGCTGACTACACCCAACGACAAGCCCAGCAATCCGCCGATGCCCATGGTGAATAGCCAGGACAGCGCCGGCGAGAACACCGCATTCGCGTCTTCCCGCGGATCAGGTAGTCCGAGTGCCGCGGCACATTCGCCAAGATCCGCACGCTCAACTGCCAACAACGCATCCGCCGTCGGGACCGCGGGATCATAGCTCCGGCCCATTGCGGCTACGGCCTGAGTGGCCCGGTCGTGGGCAGTCACCACCGCTCCATCCAGCGCTGCTGCCCGGGCACGGTGGGGTCTCGCGGCACTATCAGCCGCCTGTTCTAAAGATGCCTGCGTGGCATCAATGGCCGGATTGACGCTGTTAGCGAGCGCGTTCCAGGCCGTTTTCTCTGCCTCGGCTTCGTCGCGCGCCGCCTCGAACCGCGCATTGGCGGGGTGGACGCAGTGATCTTTGAGGTAGCTCAAATAACTGGCCCGCGCGGGGCGCTGCTGCCCAATGACTTCACCGGTTCGTCGTAAGGGGGTCTGGTCAATCGGCGTATCATCGCCGTAGGGGAACTGGTACGCGTAACGAGATGGCAACCGGTTACCGTGCCGATCCCGTCTCCGGCTCAGGCGATCGATGTAGGCCCGGGGGCCGGCGCTACCCGTCGTCGGCTGAGCGGGTGACTGATCGGAATTAAGGCCTTGAAAGTGACCCATATCAACGACCTCCGGCTTCTGACGTAGTGAGAACCGGCTGGTCCTCAAATAGCGGTGAGCGAGTGGCCAGTTCCTGGTTGCTTGGAAGCTCCAGGCGCTCTCCGAGCGGAGCCATTGTGCGTCGAACGGCTACGCGGTGCTCCGGCTTAACCCCCACGACGGATACCCGGCGAACCCGGGGATTCGCCGCAAGGCGCTGTGTGGCTAATCGGAACATCTCCCGGCCTCCCGTGCTGGCGTCGTCGTTCTCGCCGTCGGTGAAGAAGATGACTTCCGAGGGCAGTTTGCTCTGTTCGGCGCACCCGGCAGCGGCCTTCCAGAAGAACGCCGGACGGGTGCCGCCTCGCGGCGCGCGCTGAGATATCTCCTGGATGAGGAGCCTTCGAAGTTCGCCTCTTCTAGCCGGGAGGCGACCACTGGCGATCTCGTCCGTCGTCCACGCCACCCGGTAGAGGTACATCCGGTCGTTGCCAGGGGAGAGCCGGCGAAGTACTCCAACACCGGCCTCTGCTTGTGCCGCCAATTCGGGCCGATTGCTTCCCGACCCATCAAACCCCATGATCATCAGTTGGGGACGACGGGGGCGGCTCGGGCTGCAGCCCAAAGGGCCAAGTAGGAGGCACCACCCGGCGGCGAGCATTAGTCGCTGACTACGGTGAGCAATACCTCGAAAGATCCACGAACTACGCCCAGTTGGAAACTTAACCGAGCAGTCCAGATTCTGGTGGGCCGGATTGGCAGCGACTGAAAACACCCTTTCGACCGGAATTTGCTTGAAGGTGCACATGGGCTTCTGGATATCGTCGCCCCTGATTGGGCGAGTCTCACCCAGAGAACGGTCCTGAACGAAGAGTGTCTCAGTAGTACTTCAAGATAATTCGATGCCATTGACAGGCGCAATCAAGCTGGTATGGTAATAGCAATCAAGCATTGAAGCCATGGAGGTATAATGGAGCGTTACGGACAAGAAATGGAAACTGAGGCAGTAGAACACGACGAAGCATACCAAACGGCCGCTAGTGGAGAGCGAGCTGAGGACCGTGCTTCCGCGGACGCCCTAGCATTGATGGATACAATCACCGACGCGTATATAAAACTTGAGGGTAATCCGCACTTTGAAAAATGGCGCAAGCAGCAATTCGAGGAAATGCTGGAACAACACCCGGATATGAAGGAGAGAATGGCGCAGTCTCGTACAGCATTCCTCGCCTATGTCAATGCAGAAACCCAACATCAGGACGAACGAATTATTGAAGCCGAACGACTCTGATTGAGGACTCGTATCTGCCGGAGTAGTGCTCCGACACTGTCAGATTGACTTCCGATGCAATACCCTTCCACCAGATCGAAATTTCCGGACAAACAAGCGCTTACTGGCGTAAGAACAGTTGATGACTTTCAACGACTTCTTGCGCTGAGCCCAGAGACTGCTTGGGATATCTTTGCGGATACCTTTCACGAACGATTGGTGTCCTATGCCTGGAGTATGACTCGTGAGCATGAATTGGCAAATGATCTAGCACAAGAAACCCTGTTGCGGTGGTTCCGCGTATTTAGGGATTCTCCCCAATCGTTAACACCGGGTCAGCCGATCTTCCCTTGGCTGGCCAAAACTTGTCATCGTCTCCGTATCGATCACTCCAGAAGAAATCAGTATTCAATCGCGATCAGTACGGAAGTTCACTCCGAGGACACCTTGACGGATGATTATGAAAAGTATCTGTTTTTCCTTGAATTCGACGACTGCATGAAGGATCTCCCTGATCCGAATCAGGCGTTATTAAATGACTGGTTCCAAGGTACAAGTATTCGCGAACTAGTAGTTAAAATGGGAATCGCCAGAGGGACAATTGGCCGAGATATTCTCAAGCACAGGAAGATGGTCGTCGACTGCCTAGAGGGAAAGGGCTGGACTTATGACGACACGAAGAGGGCATTCTCGTGAGTGAACACTGTACCGAGATTCTGGCGCGGTTACCCGAACTACTTGAAGCAGAAGAAGGCGAAAACACCTCACTGGAGCTTGATACGATTAAAAGTCACGTCGTGACTTGCAATGACTGCCGGGCAGAGGTGGCAAAACTCCGACTCTTCCGGGACCTAGGCCGATCTGCCGCAACGCTTATGCCGCGGCCAGCAGATCGGGTCATATTGTCTGCAGGCATGTTGAAGACTCGGCAATCATTTCTCGCACTGGTCAGAGCTGAGTCTATCGACCAAGTCATTCCGCCGGAAACCCAATCATCCACCAAAAACTCGCCGATCACTCTTGAAGCCTTGACATTACGTCTGCGTGAAATGCAAGCTTCAGACCGGCTGCTACTCCTGAACGAAGCGGCGGCGAAAGTAGTCAGCCGGGTCAGCCCGAACGAGCTGCCGCTTTTCGGGTTACTCTGGCAGGCTGCCGCTTCTGCAAGACGGCATCCGGGACCGAAGCGCGGGAATCTCGCGCCTGGTATTGGAGCGATAGGCGGCGGTGACCCGGTCAAGTTCGCCGCCGGTTCTCTGATCGAGGCTGCTCTGTGGTTGGATGCTAAGGCGGCATCGGCCGAATCAGTGATCGATCTTTCAACGACAGATATCCCTATCGACTACCTGCAGTTGCTACTTGAGGAAGTTCGAGGAAAACTGTAACGCACGAACCAAGCGAATTCATGGCGATCCGCCAACGGCTCAACCGCAACCCGGGACATTGTCCCCGGAACTGTTGATCGCACCAGTCTGTTCGAGCCCAGTAGGGTCCTCGCGTTGTAAGAGGAATTCACGAATCCGGGCGCATTGCAGGGTTTCAGAACTAGGCTGCTTAGAGTAAATCGCGAGAGCTGCACTGAACAGTTCGTGTGCATCAGTAAGACGGCCCATCAACAATCGACACTCGGCAAGAGCTAGATAGGCCCTCGCAGTCTCCGGTTCACCCTTCCCGTATAGGATTTCAACTAATCGGACTCTCTCCTCGAAAAGAACCACCGCCTCATCCAGGTTCTCCATTTGAAAATAGACATGACCAAGGTATTCGTAGATGACGATAAGTTCGACAATACTTGGCGTCTCCGATTTCCACTGGCACTCCAACGCTTGCTCGAGGAATTCTGCTGCCTCTGTAAATCTGTCGAGTACAATGGCCAGAAGCCCCAATTCACAATAAAGCGGAGCATTCGCCGGATCTTCAAACCCCGTAACTCGCTGGCCTAGAACAAGCGCTCGCTGAAGGTGGGAATATGCTGCTTCGGTTTCGTCGTTCTCCAGAAACTTCGCGGCGAGATTGCGATGAGCCGTTGCCAGCTCTGGAGCTTCGGAACCGAGCCTGTCTGTTTCCATCTCTAAAAGATAGCGATAACAGCGAATGGCCTCGGCAGGCCGACCACACCTTTCGGCGATTCGCCCGACCTCCGTGAGATCTAGAAGGTCAAGGTCCTCACAACTGTGAAGGCCGCTCGAGAACGCGTCCAGTGCAAGGGTATAAAGTTCATCAGCTTGCGCTAACCGCCCACAGCTATCCCATAGGCTTCCTGCTGCTATCAACGTATCTATGCGCAACGTGGCCAGCGGCAAAACCAGTCGAGACATGCGTACGGCCTCGGACAGGAGAAGTTCCGCCTCCTCGATCCGCCCTTCTGTGAGCGCCTGGATTGAATGCTCGTGATAGTACTCCAACCGTAATAATCTCATTAACTATGTTTCACATTACGGCAAGTTCATCTGCACTGATAGTCCAGATACCCCACCTCCCACCTCGTCGAGAGCCGAATTCCAAATAGTTCCCCTCGAAAGACCAAGCTGGATACATGTCCCAGTCGGGATCAGCGGTCAATTGAAAAGCACGAGCGGTAGCGAGATCGTACTTCCAAATGTCCCACTGACCTCTGTCCCACTTTTGGAATGCCAGCTCCTTTGAATCAGGAGACCAGGCCGGCCATCGTGCTTGCCGCAGGTGAAGTCTTGTCAGCGCTTCTCCCGTTGACGAGCCAATCCACAAATCTCCATCTTTGACACACGCAATTTGCCGGCCATCTTCTGATAGTGCTGGGTCTGTACAGCCATCTAATACCGCGAGGCGACGAGTTTGGCCCGAAGGATACTCACCCCGCCAGACTTGTGAGGAACCCGCTACCAGCCGTGAAAAGACCATGCTCCGCCCGTCGTGAGCCCAACGACAGTGAGTCACACGTCCGGGTCCCCGGATCCAAACACCCCCGCAGCCACGCTGCCCGTTGCGTCGGAGATCATAGAGCCAGATGTCACCCCGGAATGCCAACAACAGGCGTCCGCTTCGCCAACTCGACTCGTGGCCAGCATTGTCTGCGATATCTCCATCGAAGAGGTCCATCGAGTCGTGAAGCCATTCCGAGGGGGCAGGATTCCATCCGTATATCAGTCCCAACGAAGGCCGCGTAAAGAGGGATACACCTCCTCCATCGATGACTAGGATTTCACTATCAAATTTAGTCCTCGGATGTAAATCCGACTGGACTCCGGCGCCGGAGTGATCTCGGTCTTGTATGCGCCCTTCATTTCCGATCGGCGCGGACTTGCCGTGATTGGGCACCAGGCCCTGATTGTACATTAGAAAGCCACCGTCGTGATTCAGGTCTCGCGGATGCGGCGTCAATGAGGAGAGCCGAAGAGTTAGAATCACGATGGAAGCCACCGACCAACTCAGGGGCTGTCCAACTATTTGGCGAACGCGCAGAAGAAACCCACTCATATAGCTCCTCCTGGCCAAATCCTTCGCCACAGCCTCATCCAGGTAGACAATCGTGCTGCAACCCACCAAGCCCAAACGGTAAGTAGCAAAGTTTCGACTGCAACCGTCAAGAGAGAACCCCAGTTCGAGGTGACACCCCTACTGATCACTTCCGCAGTGGCCCAAATTAGAAGCGGCCCGCATAACAGGCTGACCAGAGCCAATCCTCGCCGAACGTCTGCTCGCTCAATCCAAGGGTGGCATGTCGACAATAGGTGCAGGCCACTGGCACTACCGTACAGAACCGACGCGATAATGGCTGCGAACTGGAACATAGCGCCTTGGACCACGGACGTGATGAAGAGTTCTCGCGAGAGTATCATGTCCAAGCCGTAGGCGATGCAATATGACTCCACTGCGCGAGCGCATAGATATTGTGGACCAATCAGGGCAACGATCGTAACCGCCAATATGGGTAGGCCGATTATAACGAGCGCCAGACCGAGCCAAGTCGCTTTTTCTCGGTCCCGCTCCGGTGCGAAGGCGTTTCCTTCGTAGCACGAGATGAAGGTGATGGCGAATAAGTATCCCCCGGTAGGTAAAAGTGCTGCGTAGAACGCTCTATCTACCGCCACAGAGTCTGCAGGGGCGAACCAGAGAGAAGATTGGGTCTCTAACCATAGCACATTAAGCAGGTGTCTGATCTGAATCAGCGCGCTACTAATCGCGAGGGAGGCGACCGCCTGCGTGAGGAATACGGAGAGTAGCCGTCGCAATGTAGAAGAACTGCTGTGCCAGACGGCGGGACCTCCCCAAAAGCTCTGGCGATCGGTCATCGGCGGATGGGTCCGTGTCCAATTCGATGCAATTCGGCTGGCGAGCTGCACCCTCCAGCCCTTCCAATCCACCGCAGCGGACACCGGCTCGTCGTTCCGCGACAGTGCTCCCAGGCTCCACCCGAGATTGCTTCCAACCAGGTTTATAGGCGCACTATGTTTCTGCAAGAAGATAAGCGTATTGAAGACACGCTGGAGTACGCTTTCGTCTCCACGACTCACCGCCGATAGGAGCGATCTCATTCGGGCACTAGGGACCGAGTACAGGCCTGCGGCGTCGGCCGCGAATTCGCGCTCGCGGCCTGCAGTGATTGCGAGGAAATTGACAATCCAGGTCGTAATCACGAGTAGAGGGAGGCTTGGTATGAGCGTCCAGTGACAGGGAAGCGGTGCGAGGGACCAGGCCAGGAGATAGACAGTCAGCAATGCCGGCGGCCACCATCGCAATAGGGGATATAGTTGCCCCCAGAAGCACAGGAAGCCAATCTCACCATTTACCACGTGACCCAACTCGTGACCCACGAAGAAGCGCTGCAGTGCGGTTCTAAGCGACTCATCACCGGCCGCCACCGCCGCAAGTGCCAAGTCCAGCGGGAGGGGATATACCAGAACCGGCGGTCCCAAATCGAATCCGTACACGTAGGGACCAGGTGGACCTTCACCCGGCCTGACGACGCGGGGGATACGACTGCGGGGGAGTTCCAGCAAATCGGCGGTCTCTTCCAGGATCTGGCGCAGGTCGCTGTCGAGATCTTGATGCGGTTTCGCTTGAATGCGGAGTCTCAACAGGCGGACTGTGCAGAGTAACTGGACCAGTAGGTGCGCAAGCAATGGAAAGGCTAGGGTTCCTACTAATACCCAGTTGACTGCTTCAGGATACCGCACGTTCCTGTAAGCCCAGATGCATTCACGACTCAGGACCCAGGCGGTAAACATCGAGAGCAAGCATAGAAAGAAGGCCAGGAGCCGCGCACAGGCGATTCTGTGTCTTGTTGCCCGGGCACTCGGATGTAACAGGCGTGCGTAGGGTGCGATCACGACGCGCAAGAACAGCAGCATGAGGAGCGGGGCTGCCAGCACGCACCACAAGGGGAATCCCGTAATCGTGGCCTCGACATGCTGCAGGTTTGAGAGAGACAATCTCAGGATGGTCGGCATTTCGTGTCACGCTTCGTACGTCGAGAGATTATGCAGGTCGTCTGTGTCGAACTATGGGTGTTGAGCCCAGCACCACGGAGTTGACATCCTTTTAAATAATCGTTGATTAAGATTGGTTGCCGGTCCTTCGGAGTTTCTCATGGCGGCAAAGCATATTGAGCACGGACTCAACGGCAAGACTCTGCGCATGGCACCGAGAGCGTTATGCCGGTCCACTACCTCCGATACTTTCACGGCCGGAGAGGCTGTCGGGCCGCTCCAATCCCCGGTGCGGCCTGATGGGTGCGGTGTGGACAGAAAGAAGCCTAAACCTGAGCCCGGCCCTTCTTAACTCGCCAAACTGCATCGCCCCTGTACAAGAAACCCCGAGCCATTGTAGGCCCGGGGGAGGAATGAACGTTGATCTGTACGGCGCGCACGGATCTCGGCTCTTGAGAATGTTCTATGCCGCTCGGGCAGCATGACTTTGGCTTGCGCCGTGAGCGAGGCCGCACCGGGCGTCGAAGACGCCGTGAAGCACCTGCGTCCGTTTGGCTATCGTCCACACGGAGCCTGCCCCTACCACATGGGTAAAGGCATTGAAAAGGCTCCAGGCGTTCCTCGGTTCAAAGTCCGCATGTTCCGGCGTTCGCCACTCACGTAGTACAGTCGGAACTTGGGTCGTGGTGACTGCCTGGGCGTCCAGGGCGCGGATTACCAGGTCGTGCGTTGCACTGTCCGTCAGGGCGGTTTCACGATAGCGGGCATACCGTTCTTCTTGAGAGTGCCAGCGTTGAGTAAGCTGTGCGACCCCATCCAGTACCAGTCCGGGTAGATCTCGAAGGATCCAACGCGTGTGGCGGCGGGTAATGACGATCTCACCGGAGAACGCGAGATTGTCGCAGACGAAGACCCGGGAGCCGACTACCAGGCCGGCGGGAAACGTCTGATCGTGGCTGTTGCGAAGCCCAAGCACCCAGGCGTGATCCTGGGGATGGTGACCGTTGGCAATCTGCAAGAGCCCGAAGTAGCGCTCTCCGTCACGGCCCAACGCGTGCTGCTCGCCAACCACTCGCAGGTTGTTACGCCCGAGAGCCTGCTCGACTTCACGCAAAAGTGTTCCGTGGGGGATCGGGTGCCAGGTGTTGGTCGCCGGTGGCGTTCCGACCTGCGCCAGCTCGTCACGTCCTACTCTTTGGCCGCCACAGTGAACCATCAGGGTTGCGTTCATCAGTATCTCCGTACGGGTGTGGACCAGCTGAGCGTACTCAGTGGTCTGGTGATGATAGGAACGGGTAAAGTCGCTGCCGAGAAGCAGTGATGCTTTGGCAATCACTATTCAGCGATTGCGTCTCGGCGAAGTAGATGCCCCGACCCCGGGTGTGTCCCGCGGCGAGGCAGGTGCTTCTGAAGGCAATCCTAGTTGCGCCTCGGTCACGTCCAGATAGCTGGTGACGGCCATGAGGACCTGACGACGAATCGGACCGGCCTCGTGCTCTTCTCGTAGGCGGTAGAGACGGTTCACCACCTCGGGTGGTAAACACAGGGAATACATCTCACTGCCTCCGGGGACGTATAGCCACTGGCAACGGCACATTTGGGGCACGATCGGGCTTGGCCCCAAGGACGACGGCGATTGGGTCTACGAAGTAGGTGGAGTCGGCGAAGACGCGCAGTCCTTCGACGTTGCGCCCTTCCAAGCTCCAGTACCGGTCTAAACGGAGGCGACCTTCGAGGTTGACGCGGTAATCCACATCTCCCCACGTGGCCAACTCCGTGGCATTGTCCCTGAAGACCACGCAGTCAATCGGATCATCCGGAGGATCATTCGAAGACGATGGGCCGTCGCGGGAGACCAGCAGACGGAACTCTGCGACTGCGACTCCGCCGGGGGTATATGCCAACTTCGGGCGACCAGCAAGCCGGCCACAGAGGATCACACGATTCATCGACTATGTTCTCCTGAAACACGTAACAATCAGCGCGATATCCTGGCGGGGATGTGGCGCATTTCGCTACAGTAGCAAGCGTGCGTGACCCGTCCAAATTCGCTAGCAGAGTTGACATGCCGTCCTGTCGGTTAAAAATGGGTCTTTTGGACTATAGACATGGCACCAAAAGTAGGACTTTAGACCCAGCGTAGCTCTGGACTCGTACAGTGTCGGCGATGTATAGTTTGAAGCAAGTTCATGTGTGAGCTGGCTGGAGCGGATCTGCTGCTGTCCATACGTCGGACATACCTTAGCAAACGAAGGCGAGTCACCAGGCACATCTTCAAATGTAGTCTGGTGATTTGTGTACTACCTATAGGTAATTGAAGCAAAAGGCATAATGCACGATGTTGACCTGTTTCAGGCGTGTGGAGTTGTTTCCCAGACGAGGAGGTGTGCGTCTCCTCGCTGTCCAACATCTTGGTTAGTCGGTAGTCGAACGTACACCCTGACTCGATGCAAGCCAAGATCATACGCCTTCACCAAAGGTGATGGCCGCAGTTGAGCAGCTATTCGATCGACAGCCTGTTTAATTGCAAGACGGAATGCAGCTGCAACCATCGGCAACACAGCGAACTTGAGGACAATGCATTGGCACAGGACGATGAGTACTATGGGGCCGATCAAGCTCCGGCACACTGGTTCACAAACAAGACCGTGGTGGAGGTACTGCGGGATGGTGATTGGCCGACGCTCCACGCTCACACCGAAGAACAGATTGGAATATTCCATTCCTTAGGTGCGTCCCGTCCTGGTTTCGGATTCTACTTTACTGAGGCGGAAACCGAGATGGTGCAAGTGTCTATTGGTAGCTGGGCGGATGGACAGCGCCTATTGGGTCAATTCCACGCCCTACAGGAGGACGCAATCTACAGCGGATTTCGAAAGATAGTCGCTGCAGAATGCGAGCAAGTGCTGGAGCGTCGGAATTCGTGAGAGGAGAGAATCTATGGCAGTGAAAGATCTGGTCGAAACGGCAGATGCAGAACTACGCGCATTCTTTCGTCAACTTGCCAATGAGGATATTTCATTGGAACAAGCTGTGAAGGAAGATAGTCTGCGGCGCGAAAGGATTCAAGCACGCTTGGATCGAGATCCGTCGTACCGATTGTCGCCGCTTGCTTCAGAGCGCAATCGACTGACACACGCCACTTCCCGCAATGGCGCCAGACTCAACGGCGCTCGAAACGGAAACCACGCGTAACCCGTCTGAATAGTGCAGTGCAAAGGATGCGTCCCTGCAAGGATGCGCGGGCTGGCCTAATTCTCGGCAACAGCGGGAGAGGAAACGTGGAGACACTCTCAAGCTCTCGGAACGGGTCGCCTGAGCACTACACGGATAGAACCTTTCCAGCAAGTATGCTGATCGAAGACCACGATGTAATATCGTGGTCTTTTTTTGTACGATCATTTGTGAGGTGATCCGATCTAGCAATCGGCGGATGATTCTTATATATGTTGTATATAACTCGCCAGAAACATCTACTGTCTGCATCAAAAGCAGGCTCAATTCCGGACCGAGAATTGTGAAATACCCTGGTACTGCCCAGCCTGGTAGTATTACCTGGGCGAGCATCGGGCAATTATCGGTCCCGTCCTTCCCACAGATCCGCAATCCCCAATTCAACTTCGCTTCTCAACCGAGCCCAGTAGCGACGAGATGTTTTCACGAGTGTAGCTACATCCGAGTTAGAGCGGGAGACAGGAATGGTCCGGGCTGAAAACGGGGCCACGGTCTCACCTCTCCGGTTGATCCGGGCGCAAAAACGGTAGTTGGGGAGATGGATCAGGTCTTGGGCATCAAAGGCGGGTGCCAGTTCCCGAACGAGATGAGTGGTGTCCGTCGCTCCAACGCGGAAGGCGCAGAGCGACCCAACATTCCCAAGCACCGCATCCGAGATCGCCCGCGGGAGCTGGTCAAGGTACTGGTGCGAGAGCGTGAGGGAGAGCCGGTACTTCCGCGCTTCCGACAGGATGCCGGCGAAGGCGTCGTTGGCAAAGTGTTGGAACTCGTCGACGTAGAGGAAGAAATCTCGCCGCTCCTCTTCCGCGTGATCAGAGCGGCTCATCGCGGCGAGTTGGAAGCCAGCCACGAGCAATCCGCCGAGAAGCGCGGTATTGTCCTCACCGATCTTGCCCGACGCGAGATTGGCAATCACGATAGTCCCGTGGTCCATCAACTCGCGGAGGTTGAACCCCGGCCCACTCTGCCCCACGATGTGCCGTACCAGCGGAGCCGAGAGGAACTGCCCCACCTTGTTGAGGATGGGCGACAGGGCTTCGGCCCGCCAGCGGACATCGTAGCCTTCAAACTCCTCGGTAAAGAAGGTCCGTAATAAGGGGTCTCGCAGCTGCGCTACCACCGCTTTGCGAAAGGACTTGTCCGTGAGCAGCCGGGGCAGAGCCAGGAGCGAGGGGTTGGGGGTTTCCAGCAGCGCCAGGATGGCATTGCGCAGGAAGTACTCCAGGCGCGGCCCCCAACTGTCCCCGTAGAGCTTTTTGAAGACGCCGATCACGGCCGAAGCCACGAGGGGACGCTCTTCCGGTGTCCGGGCGGCAAGCGGGTTATACCCGACGGGAAACTCCGTGTCGGCCGGATTGAAATAGAGCACCTCGTCATACCGCTCGGGTGGTACGAGCGAGAGGGCGAGTTCCGCCAGATCGCCGTGCGGATCGATCAGGGCGACCCCGCGCCCGACTTCCAGATCCTGCCGCAGCATCGTCGCGAGTAAGGTGGACTTGCCCGTGCCGGTCTTCCCGACCACATACGTATGCAGCCGCCGCTCCGCTAGTCCCAGGCCAAACGGCACCGGCAGCTCGGTGGTGAGGGCTTCTCCCAGCAACGTAACCTCGCGCTCGTCCGCCAGATTCTCGGACAGCAATGAAACAGGTGGCGGCACACGGCGACTGGCTTCAGTGGGCACGAGGGGATGCTCCTCGGCGGGAACGTGAAAGAGCGACGCTAGCTCCCCCGCCGAGAGCGTTAGATTCCGCGGCGGTACCGTACCTGTGAGCTGTCTATTTGACCGAGGCTTCTCCGGCGGCACCGACAACGCGTTACCGAACGGGTCCCGAAAACCGACCTGGAGGGAGTGAGCCAGTTCCCGCGCTCTGGCAATGCCTGAGGCGGACCATACCACCACCCGCGCCGAGAAGACCGGCCCGCGGACCTTGGCCGCGGCCCCTTCCAGGCGTGGGTCGCGGGTGAGCGCCGGCTTGGCCTCCCCCGTTATGTGGGTGGCTGTACGGAAGAAGCGGACGAGGGAGAGCACCGCCAGGCGCCAGTCCCGCGGCGGCAGCTTTCGCCCAACTCGCGCCGCTTCCAGCGCGGCAGGTGCCCAGTGCGCCCACTCCGCAGGCGCTGGCCCCCACGTTAGGCGCACTCCGGCCCGCTGATCGTCCTGGGTGAGCACACCCAATACTCCGACAAGCGGGTCGGGGCTGTGCGGGTCAGGAATGCGAAGTGGATAGAGGTCTGGTTTCTCGCCCGTGAGCGCAAGGGCGATCAGTTCCTCGCCCGGAAGCTCGGTCTCCGCTTCCAGCCGGGAGGCGGGAAACCAGGCCGTCAACTGCCCCCGCACGGTGGCTTCCCACGAAGCGGGAAAGGACAGCGCATAGACGACTTCTCGTCCCTCGCCCCGAATCTCAACCGAAGGGAAGGGTCCCTGGGGTTTGAGGAGCAGAGCCAACGACGAAAACCACGCCGAAGCCTGGGAGACGGGGAAGGCCGCGCCACGGGGCAGTATGAGGCGCCAGCACGTCATAGTTTCGGCACTCTTGGGCGTGGTATGCCGAGAGTAGCGTAGATAGAGAAACGCCGCTGCCAGCACAATCACGAGAGCTAGGAAGATGAACCAGGGGCTCACGCGTCCCCTGCCGTCCCGAGCTTTCGCGCGGTCACGGCAGCGGCGATCTGATCCCGCAGGACGAGCGGATCGGGAGCAAAGGCAAAGAGCAGGAAGCTCCGACGCGTGGCCGGGGTGTCCACCCACAAGTCGCCGAAGTTGCCCACCCGGCCGAGCACTCCCTGCCGCACGGACAGGCCCGCCACGTCTTCCAGCCAGAGACTGCGCGCACGCAGCCAAAGCGGTGCGCGGACAAGGAGCAGGCGCTGATCCGTCAGGATGAAGCGGGTCGTCAACCAATCGAGCACGAACGGCAGACTCGCCGCGACGAGAGCGAAAGCAACCACCAACGGGCACTTACCATCCAGGTCCAAGGCCAGGGCAATCGGACAGCTCTCCGTCCCCACCAGGATGCCGGCCAGGACAATCGCGGCAAGCGGTCCGAGGAGCGTCACGACGTGACGACGGCGCGCGAACCGCACGACTTCCCCCGCCAGAATCCCCCAGTTATTCACCTTCGCGCTCCGACTTCGAAGGTAAAGCGTCCGGTTGCGGTCGGGATGCGAGACGGGAAGCCAACGCGCGACGACCGGCGGCCGGCCCCTCGCGGAAGGCCGGCTCCAACGCCGACCAGACGCCGGCATTCCCCGCCTCGCAGATCCACGCGCGCAGCGCTTCCGCGTCCGCGGGCGCCAGCGTCCCGACGAAGGCGGTAATCACGTCGGCGAGACGCTCGGGCGAGGGGGGCGTAGGCGCCCGATCAGAACCCGGCCACTCGGCGTCCGCAAACCGAACGTCCGGACGTGACGCGCGGAAGTTATCCCCAGTTGGGGATAAGTCCGATCGGGTGACGTGCGGGACGTTTCTATCCTTTATCTTTCCTGTCTTTACGCCAGGAGTACCAAGCGCACTTTCGGCGCCGTCAGCCCACCATTCCGGCGCCATTGGGCGCTGTTCGGGCGCCGGCGGGGGCGGAGTTATCCACAGCCGCGGGTCCGGCACGAACTGATACCGCTCGCCGTCCACGCGCACAATCCCCCGCGCCACGAGGTCCCGAAGGTCGCGAGCCAGGTGATCCGTCGAAAGACCCGTCAACTCCCCGAACTGGCGGGGCGTAAGGGGCCGGGTCCAGAGCCGCACGTCGCCGCCGCGAGTCTGCCAGCCCCACGTCTCGCGAATGACAACCGAAACCAGCTGCAGCTGCCGGCGCGTCAGGAGGGCTCGGCAGTAGACGGCGAGCCACACGGCCAACGGGATGCGGAGATAACCCCTCCGGAAATCCGGAGCGGTCACGCGATCTCCCGCGGCGCCGCCCAGTCCTGCTCGATGGCCCGGATCAGCAGGGCGGCGGGGTTGCGGGCCTCGCGCTCGGGCAGCCAGGCCAGTTGCCGCTGGATGCGCTCGGAGGGAAACACCCGCAGCAGGTGGTCGATCTGGTCCGGTTGCAATCCGACCTCCACCAGGGCCGGTCGAAGCTGGGTGGGCATCGGCTCGACGGCTGCAGCTGATTGCCTTGGTGCTGTGGGGACACCGGCGTCGTGGCGAATACGCGCGAGCACCTCCAGCGAGGTCAGGCTCGCGCCGGCAACCGCACCGGTCGCGTCGTGCTCCAGGGTTAACAAGGCCGCGTCATGCCACCGGGTCTCGACCAGATCTCGCAGGCGGTCTTCCGCTTCCGCGCGCGGCACTCCCAAGGCCACGCCGAGCTGGTCCAGGGTAAAGGACCTCCGGCCGTCGCGGCTGGTGAACGAGAGGAGCGCCGACAGGGTATGCCACTGCGCGGGCGTGAGAAGCGCCAACAGGCCCTCGCGCCGGGCGGCGGCAAACCACCGTCCGAGCCAATACGGATCGTGAGTAGCGCCGGATGAAGTAGGTGTTTTGGAAATAGGCTCCTTTCCGGGGTGGCAGGGCGTTTGGCCGCGCCACCCCTTTGGCGTAGGGTGGGGTCAGGCTTTACCCGCGACGGAATAACATTTGGTCATGTCGCCGATCCGGGCGGGGAGATGAGCCAGCAAGAGCGGCCTCACGGCCGCTTTTGTTTTGGCGCGGGAGCGGAACTCCCTCCCGCGGCTTCTGAAACACCAACACGTACTCGACCTGTTCCAGCGACACGGGATAACCGGCCTCCCGCAGGTGAGCGACGGAGAGGCGCTTGAGAAAGAGGGCGTGATTGTAGAGCCGCGGCACGTCGCCAGTGGTGTCGATCCGCCCTAGGAGGGCCAGCCGCTCGTCGATCCAGTCGAAGCCCAGCTTCGTGCAGAGGCGGGCCGTCTCATAGTGCAGCGGCCGAAGGCGCTGTCGGTCCCGACCGGGACGGATCACCACGGCCAGAATGCCGCCGGGCTTGAGCACCTGAAAGCAGCCGGCATAAACGCGCTCCATCTCCTGCAAGTAGGAGGCGTCCGGTAAGTTACCGAGATTGTCACGCCCCAGGCCATATCCGGCGGGGATGACGTCCGCTCGCATTCGGCCTCGCGCAATGAGGTCGCGCATAAACTCCGAAGGCGGCCCCGGACGGGGCCGGAGACGGTCGCCGTAGGGCGGGGACGTAATCACCGCGTCAACCGACCCAGCGACGTGCTCGGGGAGGTGACGCGCGTCACCTGGCAGCACGGTAGCCTGACCGGTCGCGCCTTGTGAGTGAGCCAGGGTCAGGTTGTGATTCTGGAGCGCCACAAACCGTGGCTCCAGTTCGATACCGACGTAGTGGCGGCCCAGATGGACCGCTTCCACACCCGTCGTCCCGATCCCGGACATCGGGTCGAGAACCGTGTCGCCGGGCAGAGTGTAGGCGTCGATGAGCTGGCGGGCCAGCTCCGGGAGCATTTTTCCCGGGTGGCGCATTGACGCAGGGCAGTAGCGCCCACGCCGCTGCACGAGTGAGACTGATTGCCCTACAAGCAAAACATTGACCGGCAGTTTGCCGAGATCGCGCGAGGGGCCGCCGGTCACTGCGACCTCCGGCCTCGGGCTCCAGGCTGTGAACCGGTCACGTCGACGATCCAACGCCAGAGACCACGCTGGCGCAGTCCGACCTTTTGGGCGGCCAACTCCGCCGCCCACTCATTGCCGGAGAGAATGCGAATGCGGGGCGAGGTTAGCTCGCTCGCCAGTTGCCGCGCTTCGCGCGAGCAGTCGCCGGTGGTGATCAGCACGCCGGCGGGAATGCCGCTATGCACGAGATAGCCAATGAAGGCCTCCACGTGATGGGCCTGAAGACGGTTCTTGCGTTGGTAGATCCGGACGTGGAGCGGCAGGCAGAAGGATCGCTCCCCGAGGAGAACCTGGTACGTAGTGCAGCGGGCTTCGCGCGTGCAAAGGCGCACCGGGGCCAGGTCGAGGGCGGACAGCCAGGGGACGACGACCGCGTGCAGCTCGTCGGCATTCAGGTCGCGCAGTTGGGAGACGGCGGGCTCCCAGTGCAAAGGGCCGTTCGGGCTGGGACAGGGAGAGGGGGCGGGATGGGGCATACACTCCTTTCGCTCGGCCTAGGGTTGATACACGTCCCGGGGATCGATCTTGCGCTTCAGCTTCCGTTCCAGCAGCGCCACGATCTTGAGGATGTCCTCGTAGCGGGGGTTGGTGGCTCCGCGCAGAATGCGCGAGAGCGTCGACTCGGAGATCCCGGCGTCGCGAGCGAACTTCTTCTGCGGGCCGTGGAACCAGTAGTCCTGGATCTGGGCGAGATAGACGGGGAGCCGGTTGAGCTTGGGCGAGGGAACGATCTTTCGGGGCAAAGTGCACCTCCTTGAGCGGGTTTTGAGCGGGTTTGTAAGGCCTACTCTTCCAGTGCCTGTCCCCGCACGCAATTTCCATTTCACCGCAGCAATCTGAAACCCGGCTAAAGCGCCGAGTCGCACCGCCATTGACCCCGAAAAGTAGTGTGGTATGGTGCGAGGAGTAAACGAGTCGGCGCGCTGAGTCGCGGGCTATGCAAGAAAAGGCGGGAGAAAGCGAGATGCGGTATGAAGAGCTTTGGCCGGCTGCTGCGTTTGATGCGCGGCACGACCCCTCGGGCGGAGATTGCGGCACGCGCCCAGGTGGATGCGGCCTATCTTGAGGCGCTGGAAACAGGGCGGGTCACCGCCGATGAGCAAGTGGCCCACCACCTCTTACGGCACGGCTTCCAACTCGATCCCGACGAAGCACGACGCGCGGTATTGGGCATCCAGCTCTTCGACCTGGGGCTCAAGGACAATGAACTGCGTCAACTCGTCCTGGATGTCATCTTGAACACTGTCCCCGATGCGATTCGGCAGCAATTACACACGCTTTATCAGAGCTACAATTGAGCAAGCCAGTCACATACGCTGTCATTTCAGAATGCCGGCTGATCTTCTCATCGAAGAAGCAGACCAACCCGAGCCTAATACGGTGGGTTTTTCGGCAAATTGGATAATTCTCTATCGCGGCAGGTGTGGCTTTTCACTTTAAATCCTCATTTCGAATGTACGCGAACCGTCGTCATTGGCATTCTCTATTCCATACGTCACGAGAATGACGTAACCAAGTTTTGGTACCAACGAAGAAGTGTATACCAGCAATTCAGCTAAACAAGCGCCTCCATACATTATGACGAGTGCCATTTGTTTGAACCTTCAGTATAATGGAGCACGAGAGTAGTCCTACGGATCAAGGGCCAAAGTTAAACACTACGGAATGGAGAGAGGTTATGCCCCGCGGAGTTCGTCGCGCAGCGCCGGATGTGGAGTCGCTGCAACGTGAGTTGGAAGAGCTGAAGCGACGTCAAGCCGCGCTTCGCGTGCAATTGAAACAAGTTCGCGCCGGCGCAACCAGTACCGGAAAGTTGGAGGAGAATCTCCAGAAACAGCTCGCCAGTGCCAAGTGGACGGTTGTCCAGATCAAACAGATTCAGCCGGCCTGGGACGACATCCAGTTTTACCGCTCGGTCACGCCGGTCACCCCCAAGCCCCGGGGGCGGCGACGCTCCACGCCCGCGCCGGAAGCGTAAACCTCGACATTCTTGCCGCAAAGCCCCGTTCTGCCTCCCAGCAGCGGGGCTTTGCGCTACCGGCAGCGCATTGAGTCCAGGGTCTTCCTGGCAGCCGACGCCGAAATTTGGCTCGAAGCATCTTCCGGCTCACTTCGGCCAGTCAACTGACGCACGTGCCCGAACGCAGGCAATGACGAACGCCTCCAGGTGCTCGGGCTGATGGAGTGCCGAGAGATTGATCCGCAGCCGACTGTCGCCTTTCGCCACGCCGGGCCAGCGGATGAGCGGACAATAGATCCGTTGCTCCCGGAGTTGGCGGCTGAACTCGATTCCCAGCGCTTCCGCGCCGATGCGCAGCACCACCGACGGCAGCCGATCCCGCGTCACCAGCTCAAATCCGGCTTCCAGCAGCTGAGCGCGGAGACTGGCGGCATTGGCGAAAAGCCGCTCGCGCAAGTCGTGGCCGTCGTGGATCAGCGTCGCTGCCTCGCACATCGCGCCGGCCATTCCGGCGGGGATCGCCGAGGAGAGGACCGAGGAGCGGCAGGCGATGCGGAGGTAGCGGATCAGCGACCGCTTTCCACACAGGTAACCGCCGGTGCCGCCGAAGGCCTTATCCATACACCCCATCAGCACGTCGATGCCGCCCTGACAGCCGAAGTGCTCGCCGATGCCGCCCCCGTGTGTCCCGAGGACGCCGACCCCGTGGGCATCGTCCACCATCAAGGTGGCGCCATACTTTCGCGCCAGGGAGACGTAGTCGGGGATGTGGATCACCTCCCCGTAGAGACAGTAGACACCCTCGGTGACGATCAGCTTGTTGGGGATCTCGGCGTGCTGCTGGAGCTTGGCTTCCAAGTCCAACAAGTTATCGTGACGGAAGAGAACCTTCTTGGCCTCGCAGCCGGAGGCACCGTCGAAGACGGAACCGTGGCTATGGACGTCGAGGAAGATGATGCTTTCCCGGCTGGAGCGGGGCTCCCGGTCTAGGAAGGGATCCATCAGGGCGCGGAGTACCGAGGCATTAGCCATATAGCCGGTCGGAAAGGTAAGACAATCTTCCGTGCCGGTTAGAGCGGCGATCCGCCGCTCCAGCTCCTCGATCACGTCGAGATTACCGGCCACCAATCGGGAAGCGCCCGGTCCGGTCCCGTAAGCCTCGATTGCCCGGTTGGCCGCAGCCTTGACCCGGGGATGCTGCGACAGTCCGAGGTAGTCGTTTGCCCCGAACATCAAGTGCTCGATCCCGTTCATCCGGCACACCGGTTCGTTGACGCCGCCGGTGATGGTGCCGACATCGGGATACAAGCCGTGACGGTCAAAGCCATCCAAGAACGTTTCAATGCTGTCGTGAAGGCTGAACATACAACTCCGCAGGTTTCAAGGACGAGGGGTCGGCTTATATCGCGCCTGATCAGGGCGCCAAGACTCCGAGATCACGGGCGCACCGCGCCAACGTGCCCGCCGCCGTCTCCAGGTCGGCGTACGCGTGGTTGGCCATCACCGACGCCCGGAGACGAGCCGTGCCGGCCGGAACCACGGGGGGACAGATCGGCTGGATGAAGAGACCCGCTTCCTGGCACCGCCGCGCCAAGAGCGCGGCCAGGTCGGCGTCGCCAACCATAATCGGGACAATGGGAGAGGCGGAAAGTCCGAGATCAAAGCCCGCCCGGCGGAGGAGATGCTTGAAGAACGCTGTCTTCCGCTGCAGCTCCTCGACCCGCTCCGGCTCGGCGCGAATGATCCGGAGCGCCTCCAGGGCAGCCGCCACCGAGGCAGGGGTCGGCGAGCCGGAATAGATGAACCCGCGGGCTTTATGGCGGAGGTAGACGCACAACTCCGCGCTGCCCGCGACATAACCGCCGGAACTGGGGATTGACTTGCTCAAGGTCCCCATTTTGATGTCGATGGTATCGGACGGGAGCCCGAAGTGCTCCTCGATACCCGTCCCTCGCGCGCCCAGCACGCCCACGGCGTGGCATTCATCCACCATGAGGTAGGCACCATTGCCGCGACAGACCCGGCTGATCGCCGGCAAGTCGAGAATATCCCCGTCCATACTGAACACGGCGTCCGCCACGACCAGCTTCCGCGCCCCCGGGGGACACTCCCGTAGCCGCCGATCCAGGTCCGCCGCGTCATTGTGCCTGAACCGCACCAGCGGCGCCACGGCCTGCATCCCTCCGTCGAGGATGCTGGCGTGGCTCAAGCGATCACACAGCACCACGTCGTGGCGGTGGACCAGTGCCGAAATCGTTGAGAGGTTGGCGACATAGCCCGTTGAGAAGACGACCGCATCCGTCGTGTTCTTGAAGGATGCGAGCGCCTGCTCCAGTTGATCGTGAAGCGTCAGCGTCCCGGAGAGCAGCCGCGAGCCGTGCGAACCTGTTCCAAACCGCTCGATGGCGGCTTGTGCCGCCTCGCCGATCCGTTGATCATCACACAGCCCGAGGTAAGAGTAGCCTCCAAGCATCAGCATCTCGCCGTACCCGGCCACGCTCACCTTTCCGCCGGGGTGCACCGCCTCGACGGCCTTCAGCCAGAAGTAAAGGTCGTCCCGCTTGTGTCCCTCGACATCCCAATTCAGCGGCGGTGGGATCACGCCATACGACTGCGACCTTCCCACAGCGCTGTCCAACGCTGGCACCTTGCAATCCATTGCTTGCCCCCACGGCCCCCGCGGCGTCTCTCCGGGAACACCACGACAAACTCAAGCCCTACGACTCACCACGCTCTGGGGAAGATGGCCATACCACCTACGGCATCGACCTCCGACACATCGGCCACCTCTGGTAGGAATGCCACACGGCCAAAAACCCCGCTTGGAGTCAACGCCTGAGGACAATTATCCACAGTCCGTCTGAAGTCCTTCCGCCAAACTCACAAACAGGCGGATGGCAAATATTCAGCTGGGATCAGAGAGGGTCGTTGAACAGGCGTTCGGTCGCCTGCTACGGCAATGGCGCTTGGATCGGGGGCTCTCGCAGGAGCGGCTCGCCGAGTTGAGTGGCTGCGACCGAAGCTATTTGTCGCGCTTGGAACGCGGCATCAACGCGCCTGGGCTGAACGTGGTGGTGGAGATAGGTGGCGCTCTTGGGATTGCTCCAGCGGACCTCTTCGCACGCATTGGCCGTGAGATCGAAGAGGCTCTTTCTCCCCCCTGCTCCACACGCTGACGTAGCGGCTCAATTCAGCACACGTGGACCCAAGGGCCGTCAGCTTCGACGGCCCCATCTCAAGAGGCGAAAAACTGGCGGACAGTGTGTCCGAGTTGTCGCCATACGACCCCACTCAAGTCGTGCCATTTTTCGTCGAGCTTCATCCGCGGCCGGAGGCAGGTCGCGTAGTGGTATCCGCGAGGCCAAACATAGCGCTCGCGTTGCCTGTGTTGCGTAGCGTCCGCGGCTGTGCTATGTACGGTACGCAACCAAAGGAGGTCTATGCAATGCTACACCATTCTGTACGCCCGTAAGTCCCGCGAGGAAGATGATCGCCAGACGCTAAGTCTCGACGCGCAAGAGGGCGAATGCCGGCGGCACGCCGAACGTGAGGGGATTGAAATCAACCAGATCATCCGGGAAGCTCATTCCGCGAAACAACCCGGACGCCCGCTGTTTGATAAAATGATGCGCAAGTCCACGCAGCTGCTCAAACTTGGGCAGCGTGTGCAAATCCTGTGCCACAAACCGGACCGTCTCCTTCGAAATCTAGGCGACTGGGCACACCTTAACGAGTTGATGGAATCAGGGCTGAACTGTGCATTCGTTTCAGGAACATACTCAAACAATGCCCAGGGCAAAATGGCCTTCGGCATTAACGTGCTTTTCGCGAAGTACTATGTAGACAATCTTGCCGAGGAGGTTCGAAAGGGTTTGCGCGAGAAGATTGCGCGAGGAGAGTGGCCTTGTTGGGCACCGTTTGGCTATCGAAATTCGCGCGACGCATCTGGTCGCGCGACAATTGTAATGGATGCCGAGGCCGCGAAGCTTGTAGTGCGGGCGTTTGAGCACTACGGAACCGGCCAGTACTCGTTGGCCGAACTTTCCGAACAGCTTGCCATCGAGGGGTTTGTTGGTCGGAAAACCGGCAACCCTCTGTCAAAGAGCTACCTACGCGACCGCATACTAAGCAATCCATTCTACTGCGGGATGATGCGGTATCGGGGAGAAATCCATCCTGCGGCGCATACACCCGTGATTTCGTTGTCACAATTCGAGCGGGTTCAGGCGGTGTTACATTCCACGAGCCGTCCTCGTCCTAACCACCACTCCTTTTGCTTCTCTGGTCTCCTACGCTGTGGGAACTGTGGATGCGCAGTGATCGGAGACATCAAGAAGCAGAAATACCGTTACTACCGCTGTTCAGGACGAAGGGGAAACTGCAGGCAAGGCTACATCCCGGAAGAGCAACTCCGACATCTCCTGCGGGAGCACCTTGTCCAAGCGCTCACACTCCCCGAGGCGCTTGTGGACCAGTTGCGCAATGCGGTGGCGATCCACGCGGGGGCAGCCACCGCTGAAGTCGAAGTACGCCGGGCGGCGCTCGCCTCTCAAGAGCGCCTCATTGAGAATAAGGTGTCGACACTCCTAGAGTTGCGCCTTGCCGGTCAGATCACCGATGAGGAGTACTCGAAGAAGCGAAGTGAACTCATCCTAGACCAACATCGGGTGAAATCATCGCTAGCGGCGCTGGCAGTGAGCACTTGGGACCCCAAGCCGGCGGTTGAATGGTTTATCGAGTCGAGTTCGAACTTCGTTCTCTTAACTTCATTAGCCACCCCAACCGAGGTGCGGGGGATGCTAGAAACGGTCGGTTCCAACTACCAATTGATGGCTAAAACAGTCAGTTTCCAACCTGTAGAACCATTTACCATCGTTCCACAGATTAAAAACCGTACTCAGTGGTCGGGGTCTGAGATCGAAGTTAGGAAAATTATTTCCCAGGTGCACGAGGCGTGGACAAGACGCGAACGGCGAGAAGCGCAAGAATAGCATTCGCCTAGTGCTTTTGTGTTGTTTTGCCGCCTGGTACTGGCTCCTGGACCGCTCGCAGGCTAATCTTCCACATTATCCGTGCCAGAGATTCAAGACGCATCGCGACTGCTTCGCATCGAGCGTCGGAAATATCGGTATAGTGCACAGGATCACTCTTCAAAAGTGCATCGCGGACATCTGCAGGTGATAGCAAACGACGCACGGCAGGTTCGCGTAAAGGTGTAGGCTTGGTCATAGGTCAAGCTTACAGCAGCATATGCAGACGTCAAACCCTATTGCCCGGCCGCCAATGATCCAAGGATCGGAATTGAACCCCAATCTAAGTAGCTTCGTTGCGAGGCCGAGACGGGCTGATGGCGAAGGATGCAGGTTCATCAGGATCGGCACGGCGAGGCTCTTTGGCTTGGCGAGCGCACTCGCCCGTTCGGCCGTCTCACCTGCGCTTGGCATCCAAAGCGGCGACCGTGACCTTACGGCACAGTCCGAGCCCTCAGTTCCTGTGGCCCCATAACTCAGAGATGGTCCTGCGGCTTCCGCTATCGGCAGCGCGATCTCCTACCGGCTGGACCACCTCTTTTCCGGCGTCCGGGCGGCACTGGCGGTCAAGGTCTATGGCCCAGACCTCGACCAACTCTGCCGCCGCGCTGAAGAGGTGCGGGCCACGATGGCCAGCGTCTCGGGGATCGTGGACCTCCAGGTGGAGCCGCAGATCGAGGTGCCCGAAGTGCGGGTCAGCATCAACCGGGCGGGTGCGGCTCGCTACGGCCTTCAGCCCGCCATCCTCGCCGAGACGTTGGAAGCGGCGCTGAACGGCGAGGTCGTCTCGCAGGTGCTCCAGGGGCAGCGCACGTACGACCTGTGGTCTGGTTCGACGAAGCCTCGCCCAGCAACATGGACGTGATCCAGGGCACGCTGATGGATACCGCCACCGGGGCACGAGTCCCGCCGGGGCAGCTTGCGGAAGTGACCCGGACTACCGGCCCGAACACCATCAACCGGGAGAACGTCTCCCGGCGGGTCGTAGTCCAGGCGAACGTGCAGGGCCGAGACCTGAATGGCGTGGTGACCGGTCTCCAGGCCCGGATGAAGACCGTCCAGGCGAGTTGGACGCCGGGCTACTTCGTGGAATATGGGGGGCAGTTCGAGAGCCAGCAATCCGCGATGAGTCGCATCCTGCTGCTCGGCGTCTTCACGGTGGCGGCAATCTTCCTGTTGCTGTTCGTGGCGCTGGGCTCCTGGCGGTTGGCCCTCCAGGTCGTGGTAAACCTGCCGCTCGCGATGGTCGGCGGCGTGATCGCCGTCTTCCTCACCGGCGGCGTTCTTTCGGTAGCCTCGCTGGTGGGGTTCATCACCCTCTTCGGGATCGCCACCCGGAACGGGATCATGATGCTCTCCCACTACGTCCACCTCATGCGGGAAGAAGACGAGGCGTTTGGGGAAGAGATGATCGTCCGGGGCAGCCTGGAGCGGCTAGCCTCGGTGCTGATGACCGCGCTCGCCGCCGCGCTGGGGCTGCTGCCGCTGGCGCTCTCCGTCGGCCAGCCCGGCAAGGAGTTGCTCCAGCCCATCGCCGTCGTGATCCTCGGGGGGCTCATCAGCAGCACCCTGCTCGACCAGGTGGTCACCCCGGCGTTGTTCTACCGGGTAGGAGCTGCCGAGTTCGGGAAGGGACGCCGGAAGGATGAGTGGGAAGACGAGCGTCTGTCGGGTGCGGGAGCTGGTATCCACCCGACTCCGGTGTTGGACTGATGATGGCTTCCTGGCGGCAGCGGAGAAAGCGGCGGGAGGCCCAAGCGTCGCGGCCTTTCCTGATCCTGGCCTCGACCGTGGCAGGAGCCTACGCGCTGGGTGCCATCATCGGAGGAGCATGCGGCATCGTGAGACAGTGCCGTGCCCAGAGAACGAGTAAACGGAAGTGATCCGAGGCGGGCGGAGCACTGCCTGAGCGGGCGTCCGGCCCTCACCTTAATTAGGCGGGTTAGAGCGTGGGTGGGTGGAGGGTCGTCCTCTCTTCCATCTCGCCCCGGATTACCTGCCGGAGTGAGCGGTGGAGCCACTCGGTCGTTCCTTCGAGTACAAGTTGGTGCCCCGTCAGTGTGGCCGAGCCACGCCCCGGAAGGCGTAGGACGGCGGTGCGGATGGCGCGGCCATCCGCACCGCGGAGGTTGAGGACCACGCGTTGCCGACCAGAAGCCTTGCTTTCGACTGGTACATCCAGCACGCGGAGACAGTCGAGCAACCGGGGAAAGAAGCCCTCATTGCCGACCAGGGTGACCGCATCCGTGCCAGCGGCGGGCAGCAGGGCGTCCACCCCGTTCGGGAGGAGTGACTCGTCCGTACCAGCGCGGGCGGCACGCGGCAGCCGGGCCGAGTTGGCAGGCGCATGCTCACGGGCAAACAAGGAGATCACCTCGCCTGCCCGCAGGTGTTTCAATGATACCAGCCCGGAGACGAGCGGCTTGTCACCCGCCGACATTCCATGTGCCACCGCTGGTGGCACCCTGGTTCCGCCTACTAGAAGCCCCAGTATCAGGGCAAGCCCCAGTTGTCGGAGAACCGTTCGGGGTCGTGGTAAGTGCTCGGCTCTACGGGTGTCTGGCATTGCGCTCTCCATCTCCACGTCGTCCCTCTACTTCTGAAACTACGTTATCCACTCCGAACGGGTTGCCACCGCGTGGGGAGGCTCCATTTACACCTGACGAGGTGGGTTTGCCTTTCGGTGCCCCGCACCAGGAAGAAGACGGGCGGAATTCAGGATGAACGCCAACTCGGATGACACGTGGATGAAGACCGCCAGCAGGGGGTTCAACCAACCGAAGGCCGCCAGGGCGATCCCGACACCATCCACCAGGAGCGTGCCCACGAAGTTCTGCATGATGATCCGCTTGCAGCGCCGGGCGACGTGGACGGTCTCCGCAAATCGCGAGAGGTCGTTGCCAAGCAGCACAATGTTGGCGCTTTCCCGCGCCACGTCGGTGCCGGAGCCCATGGCTACCCCCACGTGAGCCTGCATCAGGGCGGGCGCGTCGTTGATCCCATCTCCGACCATCGCAACGCGACGACCCTGCGCTATGAGTTCCTGGACGCGGGCGAGCTTCTGGTCGGGCAATAGTTCCGCCGCCACTTGGCCCACACCCAACTGCCGCCCCACGCTCTGTGCGATGGCTGCGCGGTCGCCGGTGAGCAGCACGGTCGCCAGTCCCATCCGGTGGAGCGCGGAGACCGCTGCCACCGCTTCGGGACGGAGTACGTCAGCGACGTATAACGCACCCAGAACCCAGCCTCCGCGTGCCACCAGCACCTCCGACTGATCGCCGGGCGGGGCCGGAATTCCTTTGACATCCAGTCCCCGCTCCTCCATCAGAATCCGGCTTCCAACCAGTATTTCCTCGGAGCCTACGCTACAGACAATCCCCTTTCCGGGCGTATAGTGGAAGGAGTCTGGTCGCTGGGGAGTAAGCTCAAACTCTGCGGCCTTTGCCAGCACCGCCTTGGCGAGCGGATGTTCGGAGCTTTGCTCCGCAATCGCCGCTGCCGTCAGCAGACTTTCGGGGGTCTCTCCCGAAACCGGCTCGATCTGAACGATTACCGGGTTGCCCAACGTGAGTGTTCCGGTCTTGTCGAGCACGACCGTATCCACCTGGCCCAACAATTCGATGTAAAGACCGCCTTTCACGATGACCCCGGCGCGTGCGGCCCTGCCGATGGCCCCCAAGATCGCCAACGGCGTCCCCGCCGCCACCCCGCAAGCTCCGGCGACGATCACTACCGAGATCGTGGAGCGAATGTCGCGGGTTAGCAGGAGGGTGAGCAGGGCGCAGCCCACCGCAAAGTAGACCAGGTAGCCCGCCAGCCGATCCGCCGTCTTCTGGATGGGGGCGCGGGACCGTTCCGCTTCCTCGACGGCCTGAATGATCTTCCCGAAGGCCGTATCGGCTCCAATGCCGGACACGCTCACTTCCAGCATGCCCGACTGGTTGATCGTTCCGGCATAGACCTGACAGCCAGAGGCCTTCTCTTTCGGAAGGGATTCGCCGGTAATGGGAGCTTCATCCACGAAGGAGTTCCCTGCCGTGACGGTGCCGTCCACCGGGATGCGCCCACCCGGTTTCACAGTGACTACGTCGCCCGGCTGGAGATCGTGGAGGTCCACTTCGCGCTCGATGCCGTTTTCCCGCACCCACGTGGTCTGTGGCAGCAGGTCCAGCAGGTCTTTGATGGCTCGACGCCCCCGCCCCACGGTGAGACCTTCGAGCACTTCGGCGATCAAGACAAACAGCACGATCACCAGGGCGGTGAAGAACTCCCCGATTGCCAGTGCCGAGAGGAGCGCGATGGTCATGGAGAGTTCCATGGTCATCCTTCGCCTGCGGAGCGCCGCGAAGGCTTCCCGGAAGATCGGGTAGCCGCCCACCAGCGTGGCACCCAGGGCAATTACGTCCCACGGGGCCAGCCAGCGCCAGAGCTGGAGCCAACTCGCGACCGCCGCCGCCGCTACAAACCCGATTCGCACCAGTTCACCCGCCTCCAGCGGATGCTCGTGGCTGTGATGGTCCTCTTCGTCGTCATGGGCGTGTCCATGGTGATCGTGCCCATGGCTGTGGTGCCCCTGGTCATGGCCGTAGCTATGGTGATGCCCGTGACCATCGTGGCCGTGGTCATGGCCATGCCGCTGGAGGCCCGCACTGCTCTTCGTGGTTCCGCTCATCTCATACTCTCTACTTCAGATAAGTCTTCAATACGTCGATCAGTTCTTGCGCCGCCTGGGCCTGCTCGGAAGCGGGGTCCTGATCCGGGTCAATCACGTGATGCCGGATGTGGCCCTCGATGATCTCTCCCATGAGGCCATTCAGCGCCCCCCGGCAGGCGGCGAGTTGCTGTAGCACCCGGCCGCACTCTTGATCCTCATCTAGTGCCTTCTCGATGGCGGCGACCTGCCCCCCAATGCGTCGCACCCGCGCCAGCAGCTTCAACTTGTCTTTGCTCGTATGTGCCATTCCTGGGTCCCACGTCATCAGTGGCAGTTCTAGAATATACTATACTCCAGTATGCCTTCCTGCGGTCCCTGCCAATACAAGACCCAGAGTTAAATCCGGCACCACCAGGTAAGAGCCTACCGAGGGAGGCATGAATGGAAACTGAAAACCAGAGTCGGGATCACCAGAACCCGGTATCTACGGGAGTGCAGATGGCGCTGCTGGCCGCTGCGCTCTTCGGGGCGAGCACGCCGTTTGCGAAGCGGCTACTGGGCGACCTGCCGCCAGTACTGCTGGCCGGGCTGCTCTACTTGGGGTCCGGCCTCGGGCTAAATGTGCTGCGAATGCTCCGTCGAGGCCGGGCGGCGGAAGCACCGCTGACCCGAACGGACTACCCCTGGTTGGCTGGAGCAATCCTCTTTGGGGGCGTATTGGGACCTGTGCTCCTGATGATCGGGTTGAACACCACCCCCGCCTCCACGGCCTCGCTGTTGCTAAACCTGGAGGGAGTGTTCACTGCGCTCCTCGCCTGGTTTGTCTTCCGGGAGAACTTCGACCGCCGCATTGCCATGGGGATGGTCCTGATCCTGGCCGGAGGGGTCGTGCTCTCATGGCAGGGCGGAGGAGGGCTGGCGCTGCCGGTCGGGTCGCTCGCGGTCGCGGGGGCGTGCCTCTGCTGGGGCATCGACAACAACCTTACCCAGAAGGTCTCGGCCGGGGACCCGCTCCAGGTCGCGGCGATCAAAGGAGCTTGCGCCGGGGCGGTGAACCTGGGGATCGCCCTGACGCTGGGGGCCAAAGTGCCGTTCAGTCCCGTGTTGCTCGGGGCGCTCCTCGTGGGCTTCCTGGGTTACGGTTTGAGCCTGGTGATGTTCGTCCTGGCGCTCCGACACATCGGCTCTGCCCGGACGGGAGCCTACTTCTCGTTGGCCCCCTTCGTCGGTGCTACGGTGTCCCTCCTGGTCCTCCGGGAGCCTGTCGGCCCGCTCTTTATCGCTGCCGCCGCGCTCATGGGCTGGGGCGTCTGGCTGCACCTGACCGAGAAGCATGATCACGAGCACACCCACCCGCGGCTAGTTCACTCCCACCGGCACTACCATGACGCCCATCATCAGCATGCCCATGATGCCGGGACGAACCTCCACGAGCCGCATACGCATCCGCACGTCCACGAGCCGATGACCCACAGACACCCGCACTACCCGGACATTCACCACCGGCACCGGCACATCTAGCAATAGAGTCAGAAAATCCGCTCCGGCTAGGACCGCAGGAAGCGTCAACTCCCAGAGTTGATAAAAGGTGGGTGCCGCCCCTTCGGCCCTGAGGCGAGCGAGGAGTTCAGCACTCGGCTCACAAACCACCGTACCGGTAACCGCAAGCCAGAAGGGATGAACGTCCAACACAGTGCACACTTGGAGCAGCAACAGCCCTACTGCGCGCTTCTAGATAGCTAACTCCTAGTTGGAGGAGTATTAGGCTCACTTCCCACCTGGGAAGCTCGGTGCTCCTTCAGGAGTTGGCTCAACTGGATGACCTTTCCCGTCGCGACTATCTGTCAATCCAGGTGTTCGGCTAGCGTCCACTGGAGAGGAAAAGCCGGCGGCAGGGCGATGGCATCTATTCCAACAAATCATTAAGATACAGAGTAGTAAAGGCTCCGCACAGGCACGAGAAGGCCCATTTTTGATCGCTCGAAAGTTGGTAGCGCTGTGAGTTCCCTTTGGAGTGAGGAACTTCGGATGCCTTTACTACAAGGTTATCTTGCTTGGTTAGCCTTCAATTACACGTTAGTCTAAAGGATATTAGCAGCCAAGGCAGCATCGTCTGTTACAGCCGAAGGGCCTATACGGTGCGTAATCGAGCGATATTAAGTTTTGTATTTTAATAATTTGTTGGAACAGATGGGGCGATGGTGCCGCGCCCGATCGGCGGCGTTGCCGGTGGTAACAGTGAGGATTTCGGCTTCAGGGGGAGGGAGAAGCATCACGGTAGCTTTGGGGTGGACGAGGAAAGAGGCCAGGAAACTGCCGCCCAGGCGGCATGCCAGCGCTCGCCCCTCTACCTATAATGACGGTTAGTGAGCTTCAAAGCAGCCGGCCCAACCCAGTTTTCGTGGCCCGCGTGGCCGCTGTTCTCGGCAATGGCTCCGGGTAACTCCCGGGCGAAATCCAGCGAGAAGTTCTCGGGCGGCCCGATCCCAGTGCTTCGAAAAGGGCAGTTGACCAAGAGTAAAGAAGTATTCCAATTCGCGCTTCACAAGGCTCTTCCAGACCCACTCGCCCACTTCCCTTCCTACAATCTCCGGTAGTGGTACGCGGGGACTCTGACCGCGCCAGCCGACGAGCGATTGGTCGTGCTTTTACTCGACTTCGAAAGTGGGAAATTTTCCGTCAAGGTATCCGACCGCGACGCGGAGGAACTCTTGTAGGAGAAAATGTCGCTGTAGGTGCATGCTATGCGGTGGTGCCGCCCTTCAGTTGAGCACCCGAGGCTTCGATCATGCGTGTGCTCATCGTAGAAGATCAGGTACAGATCGCCCGCTTCCTCCGCGAAGGGTTCGAGCAGGAAGGCTTTGTCGTTCGAACCGTGACCAGCGGCCTCAACGCTGTGGAACTGGGCCGTGGAGGCGGCTTCGATCTGATCATGCTCGATTGGCTCCTACCCGACCTGGACGGCCTCTCCGTATGCCGGACGCTTCGAAGCGCTGGCGTCACGGTGCCCATCATCATGCTGACGGCCAAGGATGCAGTGAGCGACCGCGTTTCCGGGTTGGACTGTGGGGCGGACGACTACCTCACCAAGCCGTTCGCTTTCGAGGAACTGTTCGCCCGCATTCGTTCTGTAATGCGCCGCGCGGGAGCGGGAGCGACCCCGCAAATCGAGCTCGGAGACCTGGTCATCGATCCAGCACGGCACCAGGTGGCCCGGGCGGGTCGAGCCATTACGCTAACGCCCAAAGAGTATGCGTTGCTAGAGCATCTGGCCCGCCACGCCGGAATCGCATGCACCCGCGATGAACTGCTACGCCACGTCTGGGGATACGAGCACGAGCCGCAAACAAACATCGTGGACGTCTATGTCGGCTACCTGCGGCGCAAGATCGACCGCGGCTTCCCTACAGCACTGCTGCACACCGTGCCTGGTATTGGTTACCGGCTGGAGGGATAGGCATGCCGGTCCGGGTTCACCTCACGCTTCTTTACCTAGCACTGTTCACCGCGGCGTTTCTAATGCTGGCGGTACTGCTCCACGTGCTCTTTACCCGGAGCCTGAGTGTCCAGTTGGATGAGAGCATCCTTACCGAGGCGCGCGGTATCGGCAGTCTCCTGCAGGGCGACGTGGCCGCGGGCAAACTTCCCAGCGGGGTTGCAACCGGCGACCCGACGACACCGCAGAATTCGGAGAACGAACCGGAATCGTTTGAGCATATCGAAGCGATGCATCTGGTAGACCCCAACCTCCACTTTGAGATGCTCGACCCGCAGGGACGTCTCGTGGCGAACTCGAACAACCTGGCAAACTCCCGACTTTGGTCGGGCGCACCACCCTCTGCGCACGCCGGCTCGTTCGGGGTCTATGCGTCGTCGCAGTTGGGACCGCTGCGACGGTACGTCCTGCCGGTGGCTACCCCGGCAGGCGTGTGGACCGTGATAGGGGCCGGACCTCTACGCCCAATCCAGACCACGGTGGACACGCTGCATCGCCTGCTGTGGACCTCTCTTCCACTGTTACTGACCGTGGTCGGGGTGCTCGGCTATTCTCTGGCTGCCCACGCCCTGCGTCCGGTGGCCGCAATCACGGCTACCGCACAGAGCATCCGCGAAGGAGACCTAAGCGGGCGGATTGCGCTCACCGGTCCACGCGACGAGTTGAAGCACCTGGCCGATACGTTCGATGCGATGATCGGTTCGCTGGATCAACTAGTCCGCACCCAGCGCCAGTTTCTCGCCGATGCCTCGCACGATCTCCGGACCCCCCTTACCGTGATCTGCGCGGCGCTGGAGTCGACGCAGCGGAATCGGAACGCAGACGTGCGCCAACTCCGGGAAGTGAGCGCCATCGTGTACCAGGAGGCGCGGGGGATGCAGCGGCTGGTGGAGGACCTGCTCACCCTGGCGCGCGCCGACGCCGGTCAAATACCTCTGCAACTCGCCCCGGTCCAGCTCGACGACGTGGTGAAAGAGGCGTGCGAAGCCGCTGCCTGGCTGCTTCAGGGCCGCCCCCTCCACGTCAACCTCCCCCATGAGGTAAGCGTCACTGCCGATGCGGGACGCCTCCATCAACTCGTGCTGAACTTGCTGGTGAATGCCGCGCAGCATACGCCCGTGGGCGGAGCCGTCTCCGTAGAACTGCGAGAGCAGGCGGGCCGGGTCCTGCTCTCGGTGCGGGATGATGGGCCGGGGATCTCCCCCGAGCATCTTCCGCACCTCTTCGACCGCTTCTATCGCGGCGACGATGCGCGCACGGGAACAGGATCCGGCCTGGGGCTTCCCATCTGCCGCTGGATCGCCCAGGCACACGGCGGCACATTGGAAGTTCAGAGCGAGCCAGGACGGGGCACCACGTTCACCTGTGATCTCCCCGCCACTGCAGTTTCTAATTAGTTTCTCACCACGCGTCCGTTTGCAAGCGCGGATAATTTGCACGGTAGTCGCGACAGCCCGCCTAACCGTCCCGGTAGCCACTGTCGCGATCCAGAAACCAACAAAATGCGCAACAAACAGGTCTATTGCCTCGCCGTAGCCACTGCGCTGTTCGCGAGCATCTCCACTGCCTTTGCAGCGGGCAGTAAACCTTCCTGGAAAGGCACCATCGCTGTTAGCGGCGATAAGCATCCCGAGTCTCAGCTCAAGAAGCTGGCAAAGGTCAGCAAGGCGGACGCCACCAAGACGGCGCTAGCGGCCGTGGCCAGCAAGTCCGCGAAGGTTGAAGAAGGGGAGCTCGAAGTCGAGAACGGCTTTCTCATCTATGCCTTTGACATTAAGGTGAAGGGCCAGGCCGGGATCGAGGAGATCCTCGTGGACGCGGGCGATGGCAAGGTGCTAGCGCACGAGCACGAGAGCCCTGCAGCCGAGGCTAAAGAGAAGAAGGGCGAGAAGTCCGAGAAAGGCGAGAAGCCCGAGAAGGGCGAGAAGTCCGAGCGGAAATAGGCCGTTTGTCTCGCCACCTGTCGGCTTCGGACGCTTTTTGGAGCCCTCTCCGGTAAAGTGACCCGGTAGGCACCTTTACCAGGAACGCATCTCTGCGGACCGTCCGAGACTGGTTCCAGCACCTGTCGCTGCGGCCCCTGCCGATTACTGCCTCGTCCGCTGCCTGTAGCGGACGAGGCAGTAAAAGGATCACGAAGAGCACGTAATCCGACTTGGTGCGCACAGAATTCAGGAGGAGTAGTGACGCACGGACGGCAGCAATTCGCCGCGCGGTTCATCGTTTGGGCCGAGCCGGCAGTGATTGTGTTCGCGCTCGGGGTAGCGGTGGCGCTCATCAAAGGATTCGCCTATACCGCGGAGGCCGGCACCTGGGGAGGTCTTTCCGACTGTGCGGCCTTTCTCACGGCGCTCACCGGCGTACTCTCGCTCATCGTGCGGCGTGGCGGCGCTTGGAGCGCGGGCTGGTGGGGTTCCCTGGCGCTGATAGCTGGCGGCACCGTGGGCCTCCTGGGCTGGTTTACAGCCGCGCTGTTTCTGGCGCTACCAGGTCTCGTTGCCCTGATCCTTTTCAGCGCTGGCAATGGCATCGGCGCCCACCCGCAGCGCGGACCTGTCGTTACCTGGCGCCGCGCATTGGATGCCGCCGGGCTCCACGCCGGTCTGGTACTCCGGACACTGGCCGCGCTGCTCGTCATTGAGATCTGGAAGGAAGTCGCGGCGCCGCATCGGAGGGACGGGAACCTGGTAGAAGTTGGTGTTGCGGCGACCCTCCTCGCTCTGGTAGGAGTAATCGCCGCCGCCCACGGAGCCGCCCGCCACCCCGAAGAACCGGCGTGGACGCGTGGGTGGTATCAGGCAGGCCGGAGCCGCCGCTTTGGCTGGCTCGCCGCGAGGTGCTTCGCGCTCTTTCTCGCGCTGGGCGGCCTGATCTTCCTCGCGCCGATAGATCGCGCGGACGGGGCCTGGGTACACGCGTTCTTCCGTTCCGGCGGGCACTCCGTCACCGATCTGATGCGTGAGATCTCGGATATCGGCGGACGGGACCTGGTGGTCTACCTGGTTCCGCTAGTCCTTATCCTGCTCTCGGTATTCCGCCGCGGGCGTGAAGCCCGCTTTTTCGCTGCAGTGATGTTTGGGACGGTCGGGCTGGAACTGTTCTTCAAGACTCTGTTCCACCGGGCTCGTCCGGCGTTCGGAGGGCGAGTGCACTGGGACAGCTTCCCCAGCGGTCACACTCTGGCGGCCACTCTCCTCGCCGTGTCGCTGTTGTTGATCCTGCTGCCCTTCTGCCGGCGCCGTTGGCAACAAGCGCTGCTCTGGGCCGGCGCTGTATTCTGGCCGGTGATTATGGGAGTTTCCAGGGTGTATCTCGGTAGACACTACGTCACGGACGTTACCGCGGCCGTTCTACTGGGAATCGCGTGGGTCCTGGGTTGCCAGGCGCTCTACATCTGGAGCTTCCGGCAAGTCCGCACCCGAAACGAGGTAGGCGGTGTCTGAGGATCAGACCTGACCCCGCATCCGGCAGCCGGAGTCGCTACTCGACGCGCTTCTTGGACCTAGTGCAGCGTTCGGAAGTTAATAGGGGAATGAGTAAACGAGTAAATGGCCGCCTCGCGCTTACCATCACCATTTCCCCATTTCGGCGTTTACCCATTTCCTGGCGAAAGCTGCACTAGCGGGGCGAGGGGCAGACGCGAGTGGCGGTCCTGTGAACGGGCTCAGGTCGAAGATCAGAAAGTTGGGGTCGGAATAGACCGGCTTCGGGGCGGCATTGGAGGTCCAGTAGTAGGGCTGCCGCCGATGCGCTGCCAGCCACTTTCGGATCTCCGCGTTATGTGGTTCGCGGTAGAGCCGCGGACTCCGTCCTCGGACCAAGTCCCTTCGCCGGATCACCAGGTAGCGTGCCGGGGTTTCCCGCGCCAGGTTACGCACTTCTTCCGGCGAGAACGCATAGATGGCGGGGAACAATAGCCGCAGCCGGCGGCGGGTCTCGTCCGTATAGCCGGAATAGACCGGCTGGTCGCATTCAAACGTCATCAAGCATGGCCGCTCCGCGAGGACAATCAGCCCGTCCGCGTCGTTGGAAGGGAAAGCGGCAAACATGCTTTCCTTAGACGTGTGCTCCCGCAGCCACCGCGCGGCGGGCTGGAACGGGCGCAAGTCGGTGCCGTAAGCGGAGGGAGGGCGATAGGCCAGCCCTCCGACAAATACCAGCCCCGCCACACTGAGGGTTAGCGCGCGCCGCAATCTAATGCCGCCAGGGCGAGATCCGGCGGCCCAGAGGGACGTACCCGCCAGCGAAACCAGGACTCCGACCGTGACGTCGATCGGTCCGATCAGGTACCGGTTAGGAAAGTACAGGCAAGGCAGTTCCCAGCAGGCAAGCTGATAGACAGCCAGGCCCGCGGCGGCATAGGCCGCGAGCACCGGCCAATGCGGCAGGTTATTACGTCGAGCGACAGCCAGTCCGCCTGCTATCCCGGCGATCACCACTCCGGTGAAGAGCAGTTGAAGGGCAGGGAAAGGCTTGGGTTGGATGCGCGCGGTAGCCTCACTGATGACCTCGTCGACCATTCCGTTCGGCAGGTCTCGCCCTAAGCGCCCCCCGGGTCCCCACTCCGGGGCGGCTGCGATCTGGGCAGAGGTAAGCGGCGGGCCGTATCGCGTTCGTGATCCGGCAACGTGTGACGAGAGCGACAGGAAGCCGGCCAACCCGACAACACCCCCAACCGCGCCCAACGCCAGGTGCCGCCGCAGCCCCACGTCTCGCGCCTTCCGGCAACCTTCCCAGATCCACCACAGCCCAAAGGTGCCGCCCATCAACACGAAGGAGACCGGATGCAGCACCAGTGCGAGCAGCACGCAAGCCAGGGCGGGCCACGGCTGCCCTTCCGCGAGCAGCGCCAGGAACCAGAGCTGCAGCGGCGGTCCGAAGCCGCGGGAAAGGCCGCCCAGCATCCCCCGCAGCAAGATTCCGTTCCCCGCCATCCACGCGGCAAATAGCTGGCGTGGGAGTGTAACGGTGAAAAGTGCTCGGCCGAGGCGCCACGACCCTACCAGGTACGCTGACACCACGGCCAGACCCAGCAGCTTTGAGATCAGCGGACCAGGCATAAATGAGGTGAGGAGCCAATAGATGCCCACCAATCCCGGGGGGATGAAGTCCCTCCAATAATCCGTCAGGAAGTCATGGGGGAAGAGATCCGGACGGTGTAGCTGCGCGAGCCAGAAGAAATGGGCTCGATAGTCGTCGTTCACCCGAAATGGCTTGCAAAGGGTCGGGGCCAGGAGCCCGAGCGTCAAGAGCAGGGTGAAGGCGTAGAAGCATGCATCCGGAAGTGATTGCCAGTGAGCGACCGCAGGCTGTTTTTCCGTCCTCGTGCGATTTGCGGGCATGGGTCTCCTGAACCCCTCACTCCGAATTTAGAAACGTTTGCAAAAGGAACTGGGCCGGAAGTCCAAGGGTTAGCTGGCGGTGTTACCGCCGGCCACTCGCTTCTCCTGGAGGGTGGCGTAGGCGATGAACACGACCAGCAAAACCGCAAGGATGGCCGACGAGCCGATGGTGCCGAAATTCAGTCCCCCTCTCGCCAGAGGCTTGGTCAAGAGGTCACCGAACGTTGCTCCGAACGGACGCGTCAACACGAACGCGATCCAAAAGAGCACGATCCGGTCAATGCGAGTGAAGCGCCAGCCGATCATGACCAGCGCGAGTAAAGAGGCGATGAGCGCGGCACCGCCCAGGAAGCCGATTCCGGAGCTGTCGGCCAGGAAGTCGCCGAGCGAGGTGCCCAGCGTGTTGGAAAACAGGATTGCGGTCCAGTAGAACAGCTCGGCTCTCGTGGTCTTGATGTTTTCGACCGACAGCGTCCTCTCGGTAAAACGCCAGACGGCTAGCACCACGATCAAGCACGTTACCAGGATCAGCGATCCCTTGGCATAGCCGAACTCCAGGGTTCGGTTCATGTAGTCCGACATGGTGGTGCCGGCCGTACTGGTAGTGACGATCACGATCCAATAGATCACCGGGTGGAAGCGCCTGGACCTAACCTGCATGAAGAGCGATACCAGGAACAAGCTGATCAAGATCATCGAACTGACGGCGTAGCCCACGTTCAGGGTCATGGACAGCAGGTCTCCCGCTGTCTCCCCGAGCGTCGTCGCGCAGATCTTGATGATCCAGAACCATGCGGTGACCTTTGCAACCTTGCTCATCGACTCTCCCCGTAGCCTGTCGAGCACTCCAGGCAATTGCGCTGTCGGCGGCGTATGCAGAACGGGCTAACCCCCTCCGACTGGCTCCTTCCATCGTACGCGTTACGTCCGGCTGCGACCGTGAGAGTGCGATGAGAATTGGCCGCCCTTCTGGGGCGGAAGGGCTGATCCAACGAGAGCCGTGCCTGCCGGCGTGCCGGCGGAGGTTCTCTCAATACTCTCGGTGGGCATGCCGGAAAGGACGCGGTCCATACCGGACGGGAGGCGGCGTGAATGGACCCGTTAGAAACACCTCTCACCTGCATGCGGACGGACGGCGTTCGTGACCGCCACCACTACCAGCGTAGCCACGAGGCATGTGCGCTGATCCAAGACGGCGGGTGGGAGTGGCATACCTCCGGCAAAGGTGCGAGTAGTGCTCCCTTGTCAGTACCTTGGTCGCCCGGCCGCAAGTTCTCTCATCGTTCTCTCATGCCGGGTCAAGCGGGAAGTGCTCTAATTACCTGGCGCTACTCGGCGCGGAAGTGAGCTCCCGGACGAGCGTGGGGCTTATCGCGCCGATTAGCACGGCCGGGACTTCTCACTTTGGCTTCATGGAATGGCCGTCATTTTGATCCGGCAATCGCGGCTCTGAGGTGTCGATGCGGCAACTGCTCAAGTTGATGGTTCTGGCGGCATCCCTGACGTGGGCCGTGATAGTGATCGCGCGGGCGGACTTCCCCACAGCGTGGGGAGACCTCTGTCACCGGACCTCAGCGTCTCAACGCGGCGTATTGCTGGCACTCTTTTTCGTACCCTCCGCCATCTTTCAGTGGCTCGACACCTGTGGCTGGCGGGCCGTGTATGCTCGGAGCTCCGCTGCCCCCAGTTTTGGCCGGTTGTACTCCATCTGGCTCGCCGGCGAAGCGGTGAATCAAGCCACCCCGGTGCTCCCACTCGGCGGCGAGCCGGTGAAGGCGCTTCTGATCCGCACGCTGGGCCATTCCGGAACTGACGCCGCGGCATCGATCCTCTCCGCGCGCACCGCCATGATCCTCGCACAGGTCCTGTTCACCCTGTCTGCGCTCACGCTGGCGCTGGGGACGGCGCGAGCCCAAGCCCAGTGGCTCTCCTCGCTGGCGGTCTTCCCCGCCGTGCTGGGCGGCGTTATCGCCATCACCCTCGGGGGCGCCTTGGTCGCTCCCCGGGAAGTGCGGCGCCGGGTGGGGAGGCGCATCGGCACCGGGCGGGGCGGGAAGCTCGTCGTGGCGGCAGGGGCGGCGTTACGCGGCTGCCGCAAAGATCCAGCTGCCTTCGTGGCGGCGCTCTGCTGGTTCGTGGCAGGCTGGGCCGTGGTGTCCGGCGAGTTCTGGCTGGTGGCGCGGGTGTTGGGTCGGCCGCTTTCCATTACCCAGGCCCTGGAACTGGAAGGCATGATGAACGCCATCTGCATGGCGACCTTTTTCATACCTGGAAACCTTGGAAGCCAGGAAGCGGGATTGCTGTTCGTGTCCGGACTCTTTCAGGCGGGGTCGCCCGCCGGGGCCGTGATGCTCATCCTGCGACGGGTGCGGGAAGCCGCCTGGGTGGGCGCCGGCCTGGCTTGCCTGGCGCATCTGGGCGGGGGCGGGGCGCTGGTGCGCTTCATGCGCGGCGCCGGGCACGGGCTAGTCAAGGAGGAGGCTGCTTGATGTTTCCATACTTGCACCACTATGTGGCACTCGCGTTGTTGGTGCTGGTGCTCGGAGGGATCGCGTTTCACCTGCTTAGCGTGTGCGCCGCATTGAAGTTCGGGCTCTCCTGCCCGGAGACCCGATCCGACTGGCCAAGTATTACCGTCCTGAAGCCGGTGCGTGGAGTGGACGCGGACGCTTACGAAAACTACGCTTCATTCTGCTGCCAGGACTATCCGGATTACGAGGTGTTGTTCGGGGTCCAGGACCCGGACGACCCGGCGCTGGAAGTGCTGCGACGCGTGCAGCGGGACTTCCCCGCAACTCGTATCAAGATCCTTGTCTCTGCCGAGCGGGTGGGTCCCAACCTCAAGATATGCACGCTGCGGAACCTGATGGCGGTCGCCGCGCATCCGCTATTGGTCATCAGTGACAGTGATATGCGCGTCCGGCAAGACTACTTACGCCAGATCGCGGCGTACTTCCGCGATCCCCAGGTGGGGCTGGTGACTTCGCCTTACCGTGCCCTCGGCGCTCGCAGCGTCTCCGCCGGTCTGGAGTCCCTCGGAATGGCGACGGAGTTCTTCCCGGGCGTGGCCATCGCCTCACAATTCGCCGCACCGGAATTCGCGTTCGGGTCTACCATGGCGCTCAACCAGGAGACGCTGCAGGCGATCGGGGGCTTCGAAGAGCTGGCGCAATACCTGGCCGACGACTACCAGATCGGCCATCGGGTGGCCGCCCTCGGGCAGCGGGTGGCACTGAGTCGCTACGTGGTGGACACGATCCTACCCAACGTCGGGTTCGGTGCCATGTTTGCCCGGCGTTTGCGGTGGACGCGCACCGTAAGGGTGAGCCGGCCCTGGGGCTTTGCCGGCAGCGCCATCACGCACAGCACCATCTGGGCCGCGGGGCTGGCGGTGCTGTGCGGCCGGCATCCTTGGGCGCTGGAGCTGCTGGCCGTACAGCAAGTGGTGCGCACCAGTTCCGCGCTCCTGATCGGTCGCGGGGTGCTGGGCGACCGGGATCTGCCCCGGTGGCTCTGGCTGCTGCCCACTAGCGATCTTTTGAACTTCGCGCTCTGGACGGGGAGTTGGTTCGGCAACACGGTTCTCTGGCGCGGGGAGCGCTATCGCCTCACCCATGCCGGACGGATGGTCCGCGTGTCGAAGGGCGCCCCCCTCACGGAGTTGTCGGTACCTCACCGAGGGTCGGGCACTTAAGATGCGGTGGGACCACTCCGCAGATAACTGAGCCATGTCCTGCCGCCTCATCATTAACGCAGACGATTTCGGCTGGTCGGAAGGGGTCAATCGCGCGGTCTGTGCCCTCTACGACGAGGGCATCGTGACCAGCACGAGTCTCATGTTGGCGGCTCCAGCCGCACCTGCGGCGGTAGAATTAGCTCGAAAGCGCGCCGGTCTGGCCGTGGGCCTCCACATGGTCCTGGTCCACGGACCGGCGCTGCTCCCTCATCACGAAGTTCCGCAGCTCACTGATTCGCGGGGTTGGTTTTCGCTGGATTGTACCGCTGCCGCCCTGCGTTACACGTTCATTCCCGCGTGCCGGCAGCAGTTGCGCCGCGAGTTGCAAGCGCAGTTCCGAACGTTTGATGCCCTAGGTCTGGGATGGTCACACGTCGATTCCCATCTTCACTTCGCCGTGGTCCCGGCATTCTTCCGCGCAGCGCTGGCACTGGCGGAGCAGTACCGGCCGCTTGGTTACAGGTTACCCGAAGACGACTCGCGACTCTATGCACGGATGGACCCGGCGGATGCTGCCCGCCAGCGGGTACACGCGGCCTGGTTCCGCGGCCTGTGCTCCGGCCAGAGACGGCAGCTGGAGTCACGGGGCTTTGTCACCACCCGCTTCTGCTACGGCTTCTTCCGCACCGGCAGGCTGGACTCGACTTACCTCTCGCGCCTGATACACGAGATGCCCGACGGAGACTTCGAGCTGCATTGCCACCCTAGCCTCTCAACGGAAGCGGGCAGAGGCGAATTTGAAGCGCTCCGTTCAAGGGAGTTCCGTACGGCGCTGAGTGAGCGGGGCGTCGAACTGGCGACCTACGGTTCTTTGCACCGCAGTCAGGACACCCCGGACAGGTGGGCTGCCGAAGTCGATGACCGGCCCGTCTGCCGCCAGTCTTCGGAGCGTTGGTAGTTCCGGAGTACCGGTGCGCGGGCTGCGATCCCCGCCACCGCCAGCAAGCAGCCGATCCCGCCGGTGATCACCGACTGCGGTGAACCCTTCTCGTGGATTCACCGCAGACCGAACCCGCAGCAGTCCGCAACAGCGTCCGGATACGCCAAATACCGCCAGAATTTCTACGCCAGATAATTCCGAAGTTGACAGGTAGAGAAGGGCGTAGGATCAAGTGCAATAGTCAGTCTCTATCAACTTCGCTGACCGGATCACCGGCCAGTTGGAAGACCTATATAGCGAGCATTTATCGCTATTGCAGATCGATGGGGAAACCCTCTATACTCGCACAGGTCGCGGTTTCCGAAACCCTGTCGCCGGAACAGTCTGTTCTTGCACCGTGGGGCCGTGTACATGGAAGCGAGCATGCGTCAGACCCATTCAGCGGCGGGATCGCATTGGGAGACGGTGTACGCCACGTGCGCAGAGTGGGAGCTGTCCTGGCAACAGGAGTACCCGGCGTTATCGCTGGAGTTCATCAAGGCACTATGCCCGGATCAGACCGGGCGCATCCTCGACGTGGGCGGCGGCGACTCCAACCTGGTTGACCATCTGCTTGAGGCTGGGTACCAGCACCTCACCGTGCTGGACATCTCGGAAGGCGCGCTACATCGAGCGCAAGGACGCCTCGGCCCGAAGGCCGGCCGGGTGCGCTGGCTGGCCGCGGACATCACCCAACCGCGAGAGCTCGGTCCCCGCGAGGTATGGCATGACCGGGCGGTCTTCCACTTCCTAACTCGTCCCGGAGACCGCGCGGCTTATGTGGCGCAGGCGGCACAAACAGTCGTTTCCGGGGGCGGGCTGCTCGTAGCCACGTTTGCGCTCGACGGGCCGGAGTACTGCAGCGGCCTTCCGGTCTGCCGCTATGATGCGGAGAGCCTGACGGCCGAGTTTGCGGATGCGTTCGAAGCGGTGCGGCGGGAGCGGGAGACCCACGTGACGCCGTGGGGCGCCTCCCAGGAGTTCGTCTACGTGGCGTTCCGCCGGAGAGGCGCCTGACCACCCCGCGGGGAAGAGGATGCTGACGGCTTCGGAGCGCTGCCCATTCTTGGAGGATCGCCGATGTTGAAGAGAACTCTGCTGCCCCTCGTGGTGGCTCTGGCGCCGCTCGCTGCCCTGGCGCAGCAAAAACCCGCCCCGCCCTCCCTCAACTCGCCGAAGTGCGTCCGGGTGCCGGAAGCGCGCGGTGAGGAAGCGGCGGATGAAGAGCTGGGCGTGGGACGAAACGGCGAGTACTGCGCGTACCCACTACGCATGATGGCTTACCACCGCATCGTCAACGACCACCTCGGCGGCCCGCCGATTCTGGTGAGCTACGACCCCGATTCGGGCGCGGGCCGCGTGTTCGATCCGGTGCTGGACGGTAAACCGTATACGTTCGACGCGACTGGTTCCCGGGACGGGTTGCCGGCCCTCAAAGACCGGGAGACCGGCAGCAGTTGGTCGGCGCTTACAGGGGAGGCGCTCGCCGGGCCGCTCGCGGGAAAGCGGCTGGCGCGCATCCCGGCGCTGATCCTCACGTGGAGCCGCTGGAAAGCGCTCCACTCCGATAGTTGGGTGCTCGCGGAGGACACCGCGCTGAGCCCGCATTACGTGGCCCGCACCACCGCGCCGACTTGCCCTTTGCCCGCTTCGGTCACGCGCGGTGACCAGCAACGGGTGGACGCACGCTTGGCGGGAGACACGCTGACGCTGGGAATGGCTGACGGCAAGGCGGCCGCGGCGCTTCCGCTGACGGACCGGCGCGGCCGGTATCCTGAGGCAGCCAGCGTGCGCGAGGAGCGGCTGGGTAAGGAGAAGGTCGTCCTGTTCCTGGATCCCGGCGCCCACGCGGCCGCAGCCTTCACCCCGATCGCCGAGGGCCAAGCGCTCCATTTCAATGCCCATCCGGAAACGCAGCCGCCACACTGGACGGACCGGGAAACGGGTTCGACCTGGACCGTCGAGGGGAACTGCACGAGCGGCTCACTCAAAGGCGCGGCGCTGGCGCCGGCGGATGCCGTCCGTGCCCGCTGGTATGCCTGGTCGGCGCTGCATCCCCAGAGCGCCGTGCTCCGGAGCCGCTGATGCGTCTCCTTCCCCTTTTCCTCGTTCTCCCGCTGCTGAGCCTGCTGGCGACTCAGGCCGCTTCTGGCCCCGGAGCGGCGCCGGCCGCCACCACGGAGGGTGCGCGTCTGGCCGTACCCGCTGGTTTTCGTTCCGTCCTGGTCCGGCCGGCGCAGGCCACGGGCGACCGCATCCGGCACTGGCAGCGGGAGGGGCGCACCGGCGTGACCCTGGAGGTGAGGTCCGGCGGCGAGGCGGAGGTGCTGAAAGCCGAACAGCGCGTGCGGGAGGCGGGCCTGCCCGTCTACTATTGGATCGAGGTGGGCCGCTGTCCAGAACTGGCCGACCAGCACCCGGAGTGCCTCGCGAGTCTCCAGGGGCACCCGGAGTGGCGACGGCTCTTTCCAGACGTGCGCCAGCCTGGCCCGGACGAGGTCGTCAAGAACTATCCGTGGGTGCCGGTGCTTTATGCGGAGGCGTCCGCCGCGCACCTGCAGCGGGTGCGCGAGCTACTCCTGGGGCTGCCGCGTCCCGCCGGATTATTCCTCAATGACTTGCAGGGGCCACCCTCCGCGTGCGGCTGCGGCAACACCCTCTGCCGCTGGACGGCGGACTACGGGCCGCTCCATACCGCTACCCGCCTGCCCCCTGATGCCGCTGCGAAATTCCTCTCCGGGGTGCGGAAGCTGCTGCCCGGGGTGCCAGTGGTCCCCGTCTGGACCACGGAGTGCGAGCAGGAAGAGCAGCACGCCGCCTGCAGCGGCGTGGGCTGCTTCCCCGGCGCCTGCTGGCGGGACTACACCGCGCAGCTCATGCCGGTGGCGCGGGAGACGGAGACGCTGGGAGCCCTCTGCCTGTACCAAGCCTTCCGCCGCGACACCCCCCGCTACCGCGGTGAGGCGGGGTGGATCGGCCACGCGCTCCGCTCCTTCCAGGCGATGCCGCCCCTCCGTGGCGGGGAGCCCATTCCAGCAAGCCGGGTGGTTGCCGTGCTCCAGGGCTGGGAGGTCACGGAGGCGCAGGTAGCCGCGGAGGTGGGTGAGGCGCAGCGCGCCGGCGCGCGGGGCGAACTCCTGGCGCTTACCCCCATTGCCCAGGATTGGGAGCCCCGCATCTTCCCCCTGCCCGCGCACGGCGCGGCCGTCCCCTAAGAGGGCGTGTAGTACGGTAGTGAACAATTCAAGCCCGGAATAGTGCCCTTTTGCCCTTCTGACGTCCTGAAATGGCGTCTGACTCTCCAATTTGGGCGATACAAAGGCCCAGAACCCGAAGGCACACTCCAGATGTCGAAATCGCTCATTTTCACGCGGCTAATTGTCAGCCATTGTACCACACACCCGCTAAGGTCCACTGGTGCCGGTAACGGTCACGGCCCCGGTGACGTTCGACGTCGGAATGGCGCCGCACCAGCCATAGCGTGCGCCCGCTCCGGCGTGCCGTCAGCGAGGCTGAACTCCTCAGCCTCGCTGACGCGGACCACGGTCGTGATTACCTCCTTGTCGAAGGGTGCGGCATCCGGTAGCACCACGCCGGCCAGCGTCCAGCGCGCCTCGAGCAAGTGCCTGATCTCGGTTGCGTTTAAGGGTCGCAATTCATGGACGAAGCCGACCCGGGAGTAAAGCTGCGCGTAGCGGGCCAGCCGACGTTCCAGGCCCGGCATGCCGATGAGTATTAGGCCGCAGTGGCCGTGGTCGAAGTGGTCGCGAAGCTGCTCCAGGCTTACGGTAGTCAGGCGGTCCGCTTCGTCCACGAGGAGAAGCTGTATCGGTTTCCCAGCGCGGTCCGCTGGGCGGTGTATTCGTGGGCCAGGTCCGCGTAGGGCGGAGCCCAATGCTGCGGCATCGCCTCGCTCAACCAGTCCCCACCCACCAGGAACTCGCGTTGCCGGCGCTTGGCCTCGGCGTTCAGCGCCGCGAAACGCGCCGCCTCTTCACGCCGGAGCGCCTCCTCGACAAGCCGGCGAAGCCGCTGTCGCTGGCTGGTAAGGCCGCCCTTGATCTGGCGCGGCGTATTGACCACGGGTGCGGTGTAGAAGAGCGTGCGCCGAGCGGCTAGGTCAGAGAGCTGATCGTCGCCCACATGGCCGGGAGAGGGCGCGTGCTCATAACCATACCAAGCAGCCTGGCGTCGTGCCGATCGGGGTTTTACCCACTCCCGGCGGCCCGAAGCAGCGGCCGATGTAACGGTGGCGCACGCACGCTTTGCAGAGTTCCACGAAGCGCCGATACGCCAGGGTCTCCACGAAGTGAAGTCGAGGCTCGCGGATCATAGCTGCTGATTACTCGTTTCGGTAGCGTTTGAGGACCGGCGCCGTGTCCGTTGAAGCCGGAGGGACAGGAGCCGGGGAGTTCGCCGCGCCGCGCTGGAGCTCCAGAAGGGCGTCCACGGTGCTCTTCCGGTCCTTCAAGAGCGTCCGCCAACTTACGCCGGCGGCGATCGCGCGCCTGGATGATGTCTCGCTTGCCAGATCGCGTTGGAGCGCTCGGCTTCCCGGCGGTGGACCAGTTCGTAGGCATCGGCGTATGCTTTGTCGCCTTAAGCAGATCGGGGGAGTAACTTCGTATCTATTCCTGAAGGGAGGGCCTCACGTTGTATCGAGTCCATCTCACAGAAGCGCAGAATCAAGAACTGAGGCAACTCACGCAGACCCCGGGTTTGGCGCCGCGGACCCGGACACGGCTTGAAACGATCCGGCTCTCCGACGCCGGCTGGAGCGTCCCCCGCATGGGTCGGCACCTACAGGCGCAACACCAAACCGTCCGTCACTGGATCAAGCGGTTCCGGACCCAGGGTTTTGCCGGCTAGTCGGGGGCTTGGCGTACTGGCGGCGCGGCCTGGTCAACGTCCGTGCGGCGCTCTGGACCGCTGCGGGCGGAGTGCCCGCAGCGGTGGCAAGCTCGTATCTCACTGCCCTCGTTCCCGGCCGTCTCCTTATGGCTTTGACTGGCGCGTTCGTCGTGGCGGTGGGTGTGCGGCTGCTTCGCAGCCCTCTCGCCGCAGCCGACGCTTCTCACTCGACGCTTCTCACCCGACGAACGCCTCACTGGCACGTTTCCTCCTGGACGGCGCCAGCGTAGGTTTCCTTTCTGGGCTGCTCGCCAACGGCGGAGGCTTCCTGCTGGTCCCGGCTTACCTATTCCTGTTTCACATGGAGACCCGCGAGTCGACAGCCACGTCACTCGTGGCGGTCACATTACTCGCGCTGCCGGGGACCTGGGTCCACTTGCGTCTCGGCCACATATGCTGGTGCGCGGATCGGCGCATCTCTGGATGCCCGTGCGTCCCGCCTCCTTTTCGGGTACTTCCTACTGCTCTTCGGCCTCATCTACCTGGTCAGGACGCTGTATCGCGCCGAGCTGTACGGCTAGACCGGCTGATCCAACTCCGTCCTATGGGCGAGCGGCGCTTGAGAAGTGGCCACCGGTGAGGAGCCCGAGGTGGTGCGGAACTGGTGCGGATGCTCTGAGCAATCTGCTGACCCGCCCGTCAGGATGTCGTATTTTGTCCGTCTTGACAGCAGGCTAACGAAGCAGCAGACTGCATCAAGCAAGCATTTGATTAATCGATGATCCGATCAATGATCTATTGACACAAGGTGTAGTGTTCGATAAGGAAGCTCGGGCCACTACACCTTGTGCAATTTCATCGAGGTCCGATATTCATCGGATTATCTAATGGAGACCCGGGTGACTCTGGAATGCCTGGAGTAGTTCGTCTATTACCAAGACTCCGTATGCCGACTTTGCTGATCCAAATAGCCGCGCGCTCGGCGTTACGGCCGCCCTACCTATGGGGGAGGTGATAAGGGTTATCAACTTCCTTGGATGAGGAGCGCCAGGGCCGAGGCGACGAGCAGGGCCTCCACCACAAGTTCGAACTTCTCCATGGGCAGGGTTTCGATGAGGCGCTTCCCTACCCACGACCCAGCCACCATTGCGGCGCTCAGCGCAGCGCCGATGATCAGAACATCTCCGGTAAGGAGTGCGAAGCGGGAGTAGACGCCCGACTTGGTTAAGTGCATGGCCACGGCGGTTACCGCCTCGCTGGCCACGTAGCTTGAAGCCGGAAGGCGAAGCCCCAGAAACAAGAGAGCTCCAAGCGTGCCGGCGCTGCCCACTACGGCGGAGAGAAAGCCCACCACCGCACCTCCCGGAGCGAGCGTTCCTTTAGGCACTTCGCGCTGTCCGAGCTTTGTTCGGCGCAGCACCACCAGCAGGAGTAGGAACGCGCCCACCGCTCGACGCACGGCCGCCCCTGGGAGCTGAACAAAAAGTAACGAGCCAACAAGCGCGGCCGGCACGGCTCCAGCGCAGAAGAGGAGCACTGGACGCCACCGGATCTCGCGCCATCCAAAGGCCGCACGAGAGAGGTTCCCCGCGAGTTGGGCCAGCGTCAGGAGCGGCACGGCCGCCTTCGGGCCGACAACCCAGGTTGCAATCGGAAGCAACAGCAGAGCCCCTCCGAACCCGGCGGCACCCGACACAGTTGCTGCTGTAAAGCCGGCAAGAAGCAGGATGGTCAGTGAAAGCGGCGTCACTTGCCAAGCGTCAATAGCACGCCGATAATGATAAGCACTGCGCCCCCAACCAGCCGCGGCGTGGTCTTCTCTCCCAGAAACAAAATGCCGAGCACCATGGCGACGACGAAGCTTAACTTGTCGATGGGAGCCACCCTGGAGATGGGGCCGAGCTTGAGCGCGCGAAAGTAAGCGAGCCACGAAACGCCGGTGGCAACGGCGGACAGAAACAGGTACAGCCAGGCACGCTTGCTAATCGTGAACAGAGCCGTTTGCCCGCTAGCAAAGGCTATTGCGATAGCAATCAGTAGAATGAAGAACACGCGGACGGCGAGGGCGAGATTTGTGGGGACTTCTTCAACTCCCTTTTTCGCTAAGAGTGCCGTAGCTCCGGCTGAAAGTGCCGACACTAGAGCCCAGGCTTTATAGTTCATCATTACTCCCCCTGCTCTCGCGCCCGATACACCTCGATATGAACCGGGACGCTCATCACTAAGCCCTCACTGATCATCTTCCGTACGGTCGGGAGAAATGCGTCGATGCGTTCTGGCACGTCAATGAGCTGGACGACCTCAGGAAGGTCTTCGGCGAGCAAGAGCACGTTGGTGGTGTGGACTTTGCTGTGCGCCCTGAAGCCCATGATCCCGCGAGTGACCGTAGCTCCGGCAAGGCCAAAGGAGCGTGCCGCCTCCACGACCGCCGTTTAGAGGGGTTTTCCCACATAATGCTCAGTCTCGTCCACGTACACGGCTAACGCCTTTCCGGGTTGGTCGATTATCATGGCACTTCCCTATCCTCTTGTTCCGGCTCACCAGCAAACCTAATAATGCTGCGAGGAGCCCCAGCGTCACACTCACGCCGATATTTAGCAACACGCCACCGAAGCTCCGTGCTCGGAGTAGGTTCGCCGTTTCGAAGCTAATCGTCGAGAAGGTCGTATACCCCCCAGGAAGCCCACCACGAGGAGATACCGGAGCGCGACCGGTGCCTGCGTGTTCAGCAGATACCCCATTACCACGCCAATGAGGTACGACCCTGTGGCGTTGATGACGAGTGTGTTCCAGGGAAATGCGGTGGTGGTGTGCTCCGCGATCCAACTTCCGAGGAGGAAGCGAATCACCCCGCCAAGGCCGCTTCCCAGGAAGATGAGTAAGAATCGCTTGAGTGCCTCCATCTCATTTCACAACCCCCCTGTAAACCTCGCTGAAGAACATGGCCTTTCCGCGCAGAAGCTCGTGCTCTTTCTCACAGAAGGCCATGAGCTCATCTCTTGGGCCGACAAGCTCCACGTAAACCGGCATGAGATGATCACCCTGGTAACTCTTCCGAGTACACCTACCGTCTTATTTGATTAGAATAATCCCCAAATCTGAAGCTAGGGCCTCCCGATGCGCGTGCTGATAGTGGAAGATGACCCCCGGTTCGGGAGCTTGCTGCAGCGGGTCCTCACCGCGGAAGGCTACGCGAACGACCTGGCGGCGGACGGCGACGAGGCGCTGGGCTTACTGCGCCTCGTCTCGTACGACCTGGTGCTCCTGGACCTCATGCTACCTCTCGTGCCTGGCCTGGAAGTTTGCCGCCAACTACGGGAAACACGGCAGGAGGTGCCCGTACTGATGCTCACGGCGCGGGATGCAGTCGAGCACCGAGTGGAGGGTCTGGATGCAGGCGCGGACGACTATCTCACCAAACCGGTTGCCTTTTCAGAGCTGTTCGCGCGGATGCGCGTCCTGCTTCGGCGGCATTCCGGCCGTCGAGAGCCCGTGCTCCGAGCGGCGGAGCTTCGCCTTGATCCGGTGCGACGACGGCTGTACCTCGCGGAGCAACCGGTGGAGCTTACCGGTAAGGAGTTCGCCATCCTGGAGCTTCTCATGCGCCATCCCGAGCGGGTGTTCTCCCGGGAGGAGATCAGTGAGCACGTCTGGGACTTCGCCTACGAGGGTGCTTCGAACATGATCGACGTATATATCGCCCGCCTCCGGCGGAAGCTAGGTCCGGCGGCGCGGTATCTGGTCACCTTGCGAGGTCAAGGCTACTCGCTCCGGCCATGAAGCAGAATCCATTGCGCCGGATTTCGGTTCGCCTCACCCTCTGGTACAGTGGGATGCTCGTGGCCCTGGTGGCTCTGCTTGCCTACTTACTGTATGCGCAACTCGACCAGTCACTCCATCGGGATCTCGACCAGCAGCTTCGAGAGACCGCGCAGGCAAGTTTGACCCTGGTGGAATTGGAGCACGGAAAACTGATCTGGGAAGGCACCGAGCCGGGTCGGGTCATTCCGGACGCTCTCCCAAACGTGGAACAGCGGCGCAATCTCGTCCGGTTGATCGACCGGGACGGAAACGTGCAGTCTGCCCCCGCCGTCCTGGATCAACTACCAGTAGGTTCCGCAGTGCGCGAGGCGGAGGCGGGGGGGCGAGAGCTTCTAACGACCGCACGGGTTGGCCGCGAGGCCGTCCGGGTGCACACGGTTGCGATCCACCGGGACGGACGGTTCCTCGGCGCACTGCAGGTAATTACGTCCTTGGAACCTCTTTTTCGGACGCTCAGGCTAGTGGCCCATGTGTTGGTAGGGTGTGGATTGTTTACGCTCCTGGTTTCTCTGGCCATCGGCCAGTTCCTGGCTTACCGGGCACTCGCTCCGGTGACCAAAATCACCCGGGCCGCGAGCACCTTCACCGTCACGGACCTCTCCCGTCGGTTGAATCTGCCCCAGACGGGAGACGAGTTGGGAGCGCTGGCGGCAAGCTTCGATGGGATGCTGGAGCGCATCGAAGCGGCCTACCGCCGCCAGCGTGAGTTTACGGCGGATGCGTCCCATGAACTCCGGACGCCTCTATCGCTCATCAAGGGAGAGGCCTCGTTCGCCCGCCGGTCCCATGCCGATCCCCAGGAGGTCCAGCTCGCGTTGGAGGTGATCGAGGACGAGGCGGACCGGATGACCTGCCTTGTGGAAGACCTGCTGCTGCTGGCACGGTTGGACGGCGGGGATCGAGTGCGCTTTGACCCTGTCGGTCTGGACGAGTTGGCTCATGAAGTGGAAGCCCGCCTGAGTAGACCGGCCCAGGAACGGGGGCTGCGGCTGTCGGTCGAAGCGGCCGACGCAGTCATTGCCCATGGGGATGAAGGGGCGCTGCGGCGTGTGTTCCTGAACCTGACGCAGAATGCCGTCGAGCATACCTCCGCGGGAGAGATCCGCATCCGGGTTACGCAACAGGGGAATGCCGCACTGGTCGAAGTATCGGATACCGGATGCGGCATTCCCGCCGCTGAATGCGAGCGGGTGTTCGACCGTTTCTACCGCGCCGACCCGGCTCGTCATCGCGGGGGAGCTGGCCTGGGGCTGGCCCTCTGCCAGGAGATTATCAAGGCACACGGCGGCACCATCCATCTGACGAGTATCCCGCTTCAGGGGACCACTGTCACCTTCCGGCTACCCACCACAGCGCCTCGCTTACCAGACGCCTGACCCACCGGCACGAAAAGCAGATTTGCGGGTCAGGCCCTTTCATCCTTTCATCCTGCATTCATCTTCGCCGCCCATTCTAAGGCTCGCCGCTACTGAGCTGTCTTGAGGCGGGGGCGTCCAGCCACGTAGCAGAGCGACGCTCTGGAAGATGACTAGAGGATGAACGTGACATTCGCCGTACCGGACAACCGGCCCCCGGGCCCTAGCCGGAAGCTCCTCCGTGCACTCTTGGCGCTGACGATCTTACTGCTCCTGAGCACAATCCTTTTCTTGCGCTACATCGGGTTTCTCACGGGCAACCTTCGGACGGTCATTCCCGGGCGCGTCTACCGCAGCGCTCAACTCGATGCCTTGGATCTACGACGGCTTATTCGGGAGAAGAGCCTCCGGACCGTGATCAGCTTGCGCGGCGGCGATGAGTCCGATGCCTGGTTTCGGCGCGAGGAAGCCACTTGCCGAGAAGCGGGTGTCGCGCTTCAGAGAGTACGGCTTCGCGCCACCGCGCTTCCGCCGCCCGAAGAATTGCAAACCCTCCTCCAGTTGTTTGACCACTCGGAATACCCGGTGCTCTTCCACTGCCAGGCGGGAGCGGACCGCTCCGGATTAGCTGCCACTCTGTACCTGGCCCTCTACGCCGGGCTGCCCCTTGACTCGGCCCAGTCACGTGGACTGACGTGGCGCTACGGTCACTTCCCTTTCTGGGCCAGGGAGATGGATGACTTTTTCGCTCTTTACCGGCAGGACGGCGCTGGTCAAGATCTTCGGGTCTGGATCGAGCAACGGTATCCGCAACTGTACCAGGCACGGAAATCGCGCCGAGGGAAGCTAGACAAGCGAGCGACCCTCGTTCCCGCCGTCTTAGATCAACTCCCGGATCCGTGCATACCGTCGATCGCTGCGAGATGGGCAGACGGTGCAATCAAGCACTCAATATCCGGAAGGGTAGCTGTGATCGAGTGTGGAAACGTCCCATACAGGGCATGGGGTGCGCCCTCGAACCGCCGTCCTTTGGGATTGTGCTGATGACCCCTACTGGCATTACGCCGTAGGGTATTTCTGTGCCCCACGCGTGATGCTCACTCTTCGAGCCCACGCATGCCCAGAAATCACACCGCCCACTTCGGTCCCGTCGCCGCGCTGCTCAGCGGACTGCTGGCCTCTTCCACCGCCGCGCAGGAAGCGCCTACTGCTGCCACGCCGCTCCTGCTTCCGGATGCCATTGCCCGAGCCCTGGCGCGAGACCCGTCGGTGGTCGCCGTGCAGCAGCGGGTCCGCCAGGCGGAGTACCGGCTGACCGGGGCGCAGGCGTTCCCCAACGCGATCATTGATGTGGGCCACGGGCAGACGCTCACCGATCCCGGTGCCTCCGGCAATGACCAGGATCTCTCCATCACCCAGCGGTTTGACCTTTTCGGCCAGCGACGCCTACGCGGAGACCAAGCTCAAAAGGAGCTTCTTGCGGCGCGGGCCAGTTTGACACAGGCGCAGGCCGAGGTGGTGTTCCGCGTCCGCAGCGCCTACGTTCAGGCACGAACCGCGACGGCCGAGGTAGAGCTGGCTCGACAGACTCTTGCTCTTGCCCAGACTTTTCAGCGGCTCGCACAGGCCCAGTACGACGCCGGGCAGGTGCCGATTGCCAGCGTTCTGCGGAGCGAGATCGAGGTCGAGAACGCGGACCAGGCAGTCCTGACCGCCGAGACGGCCGCCCGGATTCAACGGGCCACCCTCAACACGGCCCTCAACTACCCGCCCGAGGTGCCCGTGACGCTCCCCCCGGTGGGAGAGGTGGTGCTCCACACCTTTGACTTCGCGGAACTCCGGCGCGAGGCGGAGCAGCAGCCCGCGCTGAAGGCCGCAGAGGCCACCCTCGCCGCCCGGCGCAGCGCGGTGGCGGTGGCCCGCGCCGCAGCCCGGCCGGACTTCGTGGTAACCGGCACCCACGATCAACTTCAGGACTGGCCGGGAGGTAATACCCTCCGCGCTGGCTTCACTTTCCCCCTCTTCGACCGGGGGGTGATCCGCGCGGCGGTGGGCGAGGCCCGCGCCTCGGCGGCAGAGCAAGAAGCGAACGTGCTCGTGCTGAAGCAGCAGGCCGCGCTGGACGTAACGAGCGCCTACTACCTGCTAGAGCAGGCTCGGGAACTGGTGACTCGTACCGGCGGTGCCCAGCTTCAGCGTGCGACCCGGCTGTATCAACTGGCGCAGACTAGCTATTCCGAAGGACTTTCCACCTACCTCGACCTGCTGGACGCCCAGCAAGTACTCCGCACGGCTCATACGAGCTACCTTCGCGCTTTGGCCGCGTATGAAAGTGCCGAAGCGGCCCTGCAAAAGAGCCTGGGCGCGCCACTGCCTTCTCCGGCGAGCAGCTCCCCCGTCCAGTACGAGCTTCCGACGTTTCAGCCCGCAGTGACGAAGTGAAGCGACCCGCGACGATTTGTGCTAACCCCCACGACCATGCTTAAACCCTATAGACGAACCATGACCCGGACCGCACTGCGAGGCGCTGCCGTGATCCTCTTCCTCCTGCTGGCAGGATGTGGTAGCCACTCCGGTGAGCCTCCGGCTGCCGCCGGTGGGGAGCCGCCCGAGCCGGAAGGGCTGGCGCAGGCCACGGTCGTCCAGGCGGTTTCCCGTCCGGTAGAGGAAAAGGTGGAGCTGCTCGGGGTGACGGAGCCGGAGCCGAACTCCGTGGCGGCGGTTAGCGCCGTGGTGAGTGGTCGTATCTTGCGTTTGTCGGTCCGAGAGGGCGATCCGGTGCAGGCGGGGCAGATCGTCGCCACGCTCGATCCGGGTGAGACCCCGGCTCAACTCGCGCAGGCCAGGGCGCAGTTGGAAGCGGCCGCCAATGACACTCGCCAGGCGGATACGGCCATCGAGCAGGAGAAATCACGCGTGGCTACCCTGCGGCGACAGGCGCAGGCAGCACTCTCCGCTGCGAAAGCGGAGGTCAGCCGGGTGGAGGCGGAGGCGCGGGCGTTGCAGGCCGTCAATAAGGCCGAGCAGGGAAAAGCGCAGGCCGCTCTGGAGACGGCCCAGCGGGATCTGATCCGGGTAAAAGCCGGGGCGCGGCCCCAGGAGATCGCTGCCGCGCGGGCGGTACTGGCGGAATTGGATGCCCAGCGGCAAAGTGCTCTCTCGCAGGAGAAACGGGCCAAGCGGCTCTTCGAGCAGCAGGTACTCTCCCAGCGCCAACTGGAGGAAGCACAGGAGCGGGCCAGGGTGGCCGAGGCGCAGTACACCGGAGCAACCGAGCGAGCTCGGCTCCTGGAAGAGGGCAGCAGCCGGGAGGAGATCGCGGTCGCGGAAGCTCGGGTACGGGAGGCGGAAGCGGGGCTCAAAGCCGTTCAATCCGGGGCGCTGAACGAGGCAAGCAAGCAGCAGGAACTGGAGTCGGCCCGAGCACAGGTCGAGCAGGCGACGGCCGCGCTGGACCAGGCTGCCGCCGCCATCCGTGCGGTGACGCTGAAGGAGCAGCAGCGAGCCCGTACCACGATGCAGTTCCGGCAAGCCCGTGCCGCACTTCAGCAAGTGCAGGCCCGGAGCCACCTCTTGACCGTCACGGCCCCGGTGTCTGGGGTGGTGACCCGCCGTGCCGCCAATGAGGGGGATACCGCGCAGCCGGGCGGCATCCTGCTGGAGATCGGACAGCCGGGCCGCGTCCGGTTTAAAGTCTCCGCGCCAACCACGCGGCTCTCCAGCCTCCACAGCGGGCAGACCGCTTCGATCCGGTTCGACTCCCTGGAGGGAGCGCCTCTTCTGGCGCGTGTAGCAGTCGTAGGAACCGGCACGGACGGGTCCGGTAGCGGGACGGCCTGGCTCACCTTCATGGGGGTAAAGGCAGCTCCCTTACGGACCGGCCTCGCCGGAAAGGCTACCATCGTGCTGCGGCGAGAACCCGCGGCCGTCGTGGTCCCGGCAGCGGCGCTGATTGAAGAGGAGGACGCGGACGCGGTGGTCGTGGTTGACGCGAGCAACGTGGCCCATCGGCGCAAGGTGAAGCTCGGAGTCCGGGACGGGGACTGGATACAGATCCGAGAAGGGGTGCGGGCCGGAGAGCGAGTGGCGACGGTGGGAGCCTTCGAGATCACCGACGGCATGAAGGTGCAGCCCACGCTCAACAGGCAGGGGAAACCATGAAGTTCGCCACCTTTACCGAACGCTATTCGCGGGCGATTCTCTTCATCGCCGTGGCTGGCTGCATCCTCGGCATCCTCTCGTTGAAGACCCTACCCACGTCCATCTTCCCACAGCTAAACATTCCCCGGATCAAGATTCTGGCCGATTTCGGCGACATGCCGCCGGAAATGGTGACGGTGCAGGTCACAAAGCCGCTGGAACAGGCGCTCGCCAGTGTCCCGAACATCCGCCGCATCCGGTCTACCACCAGCCGGGGCTCGGCCGAGTTGACGGCAGATTACAACTGGGGCACCGATATGCTCCAGACGCTCAACCTGGTGAACGCGCGTCTATCAGAAGTGCGGCAATCGCTCCCTCCCGCCGTGGTGCTCCGCACGCAGATTATGCGTCCCACCGTGTTTCCGATCCTCGGCTTTAGCCTGACCTCTCCCCAGGCGGATGAGTCCCGGCTCTACGATTATGCTTTTTACACCCTGCGGCCAGAGCTAACGAAGATCCCTGGCGTCTCCGAGGTGCGGATCACCGGCGGGCATGTCCGCGAGTTGTGGGTCAACCTCGACCCCTCCCGGATGCAGGCGCACGGCATCACCGTGACCCAGGTAGAGGACGCCGTACGCGGCAGCAACACCGTCGCCGCCGTGGGTCAATACAACGAGGCGTACCGGCGGTTCCTGGTGCTCTCCAAAAACCAGATCACCAGTCCGGCCGACCTGGAGGGGGTCGTAGTTGCGGCGAAGAACGGGGTCGCGACCACTATAGCGGACGTGGGAACGGTGGGGCGAGGCTACCTGCCGCAGAACATCTCCGTCACGTCCGGCGGGAAGAACGCCGTGCTGGTAAACGTGCTGCGACAGCCCGACGGCAATACGGTCACCATCGAAGAAGAGGTACAGAAGACTCTGGAGCGGCTCCGAAGCAGTCTGCCCGCCGGGGCGAAGGTCCACTTCTACTACGATCAGTCGGACCTGGTGCGCGAATCGACCCACAGCGTCGCGGAGGCTATCCTGATCGGCGGCGCCCTCGCGGCCATCGTGCTGGTAATCTTCCTGGGCAACCTGCGGTCCTCCGCCGTGGTGTTGAGCATCATCCCGGCCACGATCCTGATCACGTTCGGACTGCTGGACCTCTGCGGGCAGACGATCAACATCATGACGATGGGGGCGCTGGCTATCGCGCTCGGGCTGGTCGTCGATGACGCCATCGTGGTAGTCGAGAATGTCTTCCGCCATATGCAAGATGGGCATCCCCCGCACGTGGCTGTGAGCCGCGCCCTCGGCGAGATCGGACCCGCGATGGGCGCGTCTTCGCTCTCCACCATTGTGACGTTCGTGCCGCTGGCCCTGCTCTCGGGCGTCACCGGGCAGTTCTTCGCGCCCCTGGCCATCACCATCGTGATCGCCCTCTCCGTAAGCCTGCTGTTATCGATGCTGGTGGCTCCCGTCCTGTCGGTGCGCTGGCTGCGGTCCCGAGCCGTCCCGACCCTCCCCGACCCGGACGAAATGACCATCGAGGAGCCTCAGGGCCGCGTTTTACGTGCAATTACGCGCTTCTACGGCGTGGTGCTCGGGCTTGCCCTTCGTCGTAAGGCCATTTTCTTCGCGCTGCTGGTTGCAGGACTCGCCGGGGTCTATCTGCTCTCCACGCAACTGGAGAGCGGCTTCATGCCGGACATGGATGAAGGCGGGTTCGTGCTCGACTACAAGATGCCCCCCGGAACGTCTCTGGCAGAGACGGACCGGATGTGCCGCAAGATCGAGACGATCCTGCTGGGGACGCCTGACATACAGGCTTACTCTCGCCGTACCGGTGCCCGCTTGGGGTTTGGGCTCACCTATGCCCACGCAGGCGATTTTCTGGTCCGCCTCCAGCCACGTGACAAGCGGTCGCACCGCATCAACGAGGTGATGGACGCAACCCGCGACAAGATCCACGCCGAAATCCCCGGCATCGAAGTGGAGTTCGCCCAGATCCTTCAGGACCTGATTGGTGATCTGGCCGGGACCCCCAACCCCGTAGAAGTCCGGGTGTATGGTGATGATGCCAGACGGCTCCAGGAGTTGGCCCCCGAGGTCGGTAAGGTAGTGAGCAGCGTGAAGGGGGTCGTGGACGAGAACGACGGCGTACAACGCAGCGGTCCCGAGATTGAGGTTCAGGTAGACAAGCAGCGGGCAGCGGCGGTCGGGATGACCCCCGAGACGGTCAGCGCCGCGGTCAACGCGGCGATGCTCGGCGACGTAGTAACCACCGTGGTCCAGGGCGGAGAGCGACAGGTGGGCGTGCGCGTCTGGTACCGGGCGGCGGGTGAGCAGGGCCTTTCAGCGCTGCGCCAGCTCCGCATCGTCACCCCCACGGGTGCATCCGTGCCCCTGGCGACCCTCGCCACGGTCAGCCGGGCTCCGGGGAGCACGGAAACCGACCGTCAGGGCCAGCGGCCAGTCGTGTCGATCACGGCGGGCATCAGCGGGCGAGACCTGGGGAGCGTGATCCGGGACGTAAAGGCAGCGATGGCCAAACTGACGCTGCCGCCCGGCTACACCGTGGAATACGGCGGCCTGTATGAGAGCCAGCAGGAGTCCTTCCGGGAGATGGCGGTCGTGCTGGGCGTGGTGGTGATGCTGGTCTTCTGCGTCCTGCTGTTCTACTTCCGCTCCTTCGCCGAGCCGATTGCCCTGTTCGGCGCGGCCGGAGCTTCCCTCTCCGGAGTAGTGATCGCGCTCTACCTGACGCACACGCCGCTGAACATCGGGTCCATCACCGGGGCGGTCATGATCATCGGCATCGTGACGGAGAACGGGATCTTCTTGTTCGACTACACCCACCAGATGGGACGGCACTTCAACATGTCGTTGGACGAACTGCTGATCCGTGCCGGACAAATCCGGCTTCGCCCCAAGCTGATGACGATCCTGACCGCTATCCTGACCCTGTTTCCTCTGGCACTCGGCGTCGGCGCGGGTGCGGAGATGCAGCGCCCACTCGCGATTGCGGTGATCGGGGGGCTCTCTATGTCCACGCTGTTTACCCTGGTGCTGGCACCGACCCTCTACTCCACGCTGCTGCGGGGAAAGTATCGCGGCCAGGTGGCTCGGCTGGACCATGCCGAAACCGCAGATTAGCGCCGGAGAAATCTTATGACCAAGATCATTCCGCTAGGGCTCGCGTCCCTGTTCGCCGCTCTGCTGGTGACCGGACCCCTGCAGGGAGCTTCAGCAACACTGCGTAAGGTGACCACCCTTGACCTCCCGGCCGATGGACAGGGGCTCGTGGATCACATGATCCCCGATCCGGCGCACCACCGCCTGTACGCGGGCCATTACAGCAGCAACCAACTGGTAGTCATCGACACCGTGACGAACCGGATCGTGGCGAAAATCGGCAACCTGAAGGGCGTGCGGAGTATCGCACTGGTGCCCGCGCTGCGGCGTGGCTTCTCCACCAACCGGGGCGAGGACACCATTGGCATCATCGACCTGAAGAGCAATCGGCTGCTACGAAGAATCCGTGCAGGACACGAGCCCAACACGGCGCTCTATGATCCGCACAGCGGACTGGTGTACGTGGGCAACAAGGCGGGGCACACGGCAACTCTGATCGACCCGAAGACGGAGAAGATCGTTGCAACCGTGCCGCTCGGCGGCACGGCAGAATACTGCCGCGTGGACCCGCAGACCCATCTGATCTATCAGAACGTCGGCAGCGCCAGCGAGGTCCTGGCCATTGATCCCCGCAGCGCCAAGGTAGTCGGACACTACCCTGTAGGTCCGGGGCAAGATCCCGCCGGGCTCGCGCTGGATGCCCGGCACGGACGGCTCTTTGTGGGTTGTGGTAATGAGAAGCTCCTAGTCCTGGACCGTGACACCGGCAAGGTGATTACCACGCTGCCGACTGGCCGAGGCGGCGATTTCACCGGGTATGACGCCCAACTCCGACGCATCTTCGTGCCGAATGGCGACAGTGCGACTCTGACGGTGATTCAGCAGGAGGGCGCGAACCGCTACCGGGTCCTGGAGAACTTCTCTACCCATCCGACGGCGGCGCGGCTGGCGCTGGACGAAGAGACCCACCGGATCTACTTGGTCTATTCAGCGCACGGTGCCGCCCACATCGACGTACTTCAAGCGCGGTAACGAACACGATCCAACCTGACGCCTCTAGCCTTATGCGCTCACCAGCTTCGCAAACGATCTAACTCCGCTCGTACTTCCACCTGGAATTGAAACGCTTTCGGGAGAGTGATTTGCACACCTGTCGGCCCACAATCATCGACTAAGAGCCTGCCGCTAAATAATCGCATCAAGCTCGATAGATGGCCAATCCGGACATTCTGCAGTGGGAAGGATCACGTAATTCCATTCGCCGTGGAACTCTTGGAGCAGCAGCCGCACTTGGGCGAGTTCCTCCGGGGTAACTCGCTTCCCTTTCTCATGGGGGGTGGGATCGAGGGCCGCGCGCACCGGCGTCCCCTTCGCGGTGCGGGCGTTCGCGATCAGATTGACGATTACTTCCAGGCTGATCAAGGGGCGCCCGCGCCAGTTTTGGGTGATGCGACTGAACAGCCGATGCTCAATCTTGTTCCACTTCGACGTCCCGGGCGGGTAATGGCACACCCAAATCCGCAAGCCTAATCGATCCGCAAGCCCTTGCAGGGACGTTTTCCAGAGGCGGCCGCGCACCGAGTGGGACCCGCCTCCGTCGGCGGTGATCATCAGGTGTGGGCCTCCGGATACCGTTTGCTCCCCATCTTGCACCACCATCGCTCGATCGTCGCCACCGCAAACTCGGCGGTGTCCGCGGAGATCCCCACACTCACCCAGACTTCGTCGGCGCCTTGATCATACACGCCGTAAGGGAGCCCCTTGCCGAGCTGGGGGTCAGGGGAATCGTGTGTGTTTACCCGCTCCGGCGTGCCTTGCGGCTGCCACTCGCACCCGGCATTGGCAAATTCCCCCACCAGTTCCTTCTGTTTGGTGTCCCCCGAGATGACCGGTTGCTCTTCGTCCAGGAACCGTTGTGTCTGGTCCGCGATGAACTCGAACTGCGCATTCCGATCCGGATGTTGGTGACCTTCTTTCGTCTTGCGGTTCGCCTGGAGGGTAAAGTCCAGCCGATGGAGCAACCAGCGCACGGTTTCGGCGCTGACCGCGTGCCCTGGCTCGGTCAGGGCAACGGCGAGGTGGCGAATACTCTGGGAGACCCGAGGAGCGGCGACTCCGGGTCGCCGCGCGTCACCGGGTCCACCAGGCGTTGCAAGGCGGCTTCCAGGCCCGGGTCCTGGACCGTAGCGGGCTGCTTGCCGCCGCCGGGCTGGCGGAGGTGGTCTCCGAGTGGCGCCTCGGGACCCAACGCCTCCAATTCCGTTACGCCCCGCCGTAGGAACGGGCCAACATGGCGGCGAACAGGCTACGGTAGCGCTCATGCAACAGCGGCGCCGCCAGAGCGAAGACTTGTGCGATGGCTTCGGGTGTCAGACCCCTATGGAATCACATCCGACCGGTGCTGCGTCCTAAGCCCGCAAGCAACCTTGATTCACTTGCATAGCGCCGGGCCCTTAGTTCATGTTCGCTGCTCGATTTTGCGTATTCTTCCACACTCGGTGGCGCAGAGGCTACCGATGGGCAATAATAACCGCGTGAGATATTTCCGCACAATCTGGGTCTTGGCCCTCGTGGCGATGCTGGTAACAGCCTTCGTCCCGCAGGCTGTCGCCTCCTGGGTGTGCGAGGGTCGGACGTGCGGCATCGCGCTTTGGTTCTGCTGCTGCTCCGCTCCGGAGGACTCCCAGGATCCCAATTGCGCCAGTGCCCCTCGCGCGGTCGCTGACGGCGTGTCGAACTGCCCGGCGAATTGCAATTGCGTCCTCACCGTTACAAATGCAGACGGCTCCCGTCCGAGCTACGCTGCTACCTTCGTGGCGCCGCTCTACGCACCGGCGCTCGTAGTGCCCAAGGTGTCCTATCACGGGCCGGTGCCCACGGAACTGCTGGCACACTCCATCGAGAGCCGAGGGCCACCCCGGGCCTCCATTTGTCTTGCCACCCCGGCCCTTCGCGGCCCGCCCTGCCTGAACGCTTCCCTTATCGGCTCTTGAGCCGGGCGTCAGGCTTTGTTTCCTTGTACGGTGCAGTGTTGCCCTGACCCCCGGCCCCTCGGGAACGTCAGGACACACCCTTGCGAACAGGAAACTCTCGCCTCGCTACGAGGCATTATCTAGCCCTATCCTTAGCACTCGGTAGTCCGGGTGCAGCACTTGCCCAAGTCCCGCCGGCCCCGCCGGCGGCTACTCTACCGCTGAGCCCGGCACCCGTTGCCGGCACGATGACCGCCGACGAGGCGGTTGCGCTGGCCGTGCGGCAGAACCCGCGTCTGTCTGCCGCCGCCCGAGACATCGTCGCCGCTCGCCGCGGCGTCAGTTCGGCTCGTGCACTTGCAAACCCCTCGGTGACCTTCACGCCAGGGATCACCGGCAGCGCCGGGTCCGACGAGGAGTTGCTCGTCACGCAACCGCTGGAGTTGAACGGAACTCGATCCGCACGGGCAGGCGTCGCCAGTGCCCAACTCCGCCGGACCCAGGCGGAGGCCACCGTGGAACTGCGCAACCTGGTCCAGCAGACCAAGAACGCTTATTACGAGCTTGCCCGTTTCCAGGAGCTTCAGGCGCTGGCTCAAGACGTGCTCCGCACCGCCGAGGAGTTCCACCGGGGCGTCCGTCGGCAGGCGGAAGAAGGACTGCGTCCGCAGATCGATCCGGTGCAGACCGAAATCGAGCTCAACCGGGCTCGGCAGCAGGTTACTCTTGCCGACAGTCAGGTCTCTACTGCCCAGGCTACCCTAAATACCCTTCTCGGCCGGGCGCCAGCCGAGCCCGTGCGGGCGCAGCCCCTAATGACCGAAGCCAGTTCGGCTCCCGTACCGGATACGGCACCCCCCATTGATCGCGACACGGTGTTGGGACAGGCTCTCGCAGGCCGAGCCGAGATCACGGCCGAGACGGCGCAGCGAGAGGCGTTTGTGCAAGAAGCCCGACTGGCACGTGCCCAAGGCCGTCCCGACCTAGCGCCGCAGTTCCGCGCCGGTAGTATTACCCGCGGCGTCCAGCAAACCGGGGTAGGGCTGGGGATTACCCTGCCGTTCCTGGACTACGGCAGCCGCCGCAACCGCATTCGCCAGGCCGAGGCATCCGCCTCGGCTCAGGAAGCGCGCGTCGAAGCCACGCGCAATCAGGTGCGCCAGGAAGTAAGCCAGGCCGTCACTCGGCTTGAAGCTGCGGCGGCGGTCGTTCAGCAATACCGCCAGGGCGTGCTGGACCAGGCCCGCCGCTTGCTGGATGCCAGCCTGCGCGCGCTGCAACTCGGAGCACCCGGGGCGAGCATCCTCACGGTGCTGGAAGCCCAGCGTACTTACCGGGGCGTGGTCACCGAGTATACGACCGCGCTGGCTAATCACGCCCAGGCCCGCGCCGAATTGGAAAGGGCCGCCGGCAGTGTGCCCGCTACCCTGCTCCCAGGCGCTTCCCCCGATTTGAGGACCTCCAAGTGAGCACCGAAATTACCCAGAACCGCACCGTAGAAGCCCAGGATCGTAATAAACGCGTAGCCCTCACCCTGGCGGGACTGGCACTGCTTGGGGGCACCTTCTTTCTGGGCCGCCGCACCGCAGGCCCTCGGTCACCCCAACCTGCGCCGGAACAGTCAGCAGGGCAGACCGCCGAGGGCGGAAAGGGAAAAGCCAGCGACGAAAAGGGCGTGATCAAGTTTGAAGAGGAGAGCCTCAAGCTGGCGGGCCTGAAAGTCGAGTCGGTCGCCCTCCAGGCGCTTCAGGGGCGTCTTGCGGTAACGGGTACCGTGGAACCGAATCTTGGTGGGGTCGTCAAGGTGACGCCGCGGGTGGCCGGAAAGGTAACCACCGTACTCGTCAACGTGGGCGACAACGTCCGCCAGGGGCAAGCACTCGCCACCCTGGCCAGCACGGAGTTGGCCCAGGCACAAGCGGTGTACCGGCAAGCCGGCTCGCGGGTCGTGGTAGCCGCCAGCAACCTCGTCCGGCAGCGAAAACTCGCCGGCCTTGGTGAGTTCGGCCGGCACAAGGTGGAAGAAGCCCGCGGCACCGACGTGACGGCGCAGGGCGAGATCAACACCACCCTGAATGAACTCGCCGCGGCCCGCAACGAAGTCACGGAAGCCCGCAGCGAACGGGCCGCTTTCGAAGGGGAAGTAGCCGGGGCGCAGAGCGAAGTGGTCAGCGCCGAGAGCGAGGCGGCCAGTGCGGAGAGCGAGATCACCGAGGCCCAGGGACAGGTCAAATCCCTCCAGGCCGCCCTTGTCCAGGCGCAGACCCAGGTCAAGGTCAGCCAGAGCAAGTTCAACCGGCTGGACATCCTGCTCAAGGAGCAACTGGCTTCCAAACAGGACTGGGAGCAGGCGCAGGCCGACCACCAGCGTGCCCTCTCGGACGTAGACGCCGCCCAAGCCAACGTCAGCCAGGGGCAGGCAAAAGTCGAGACCGCCCGCAGCCACCTCCGCGCCGCGCAGGCGAAAGTCAAAGCCGCACAGGCGCAGGTCCGCGCCGCCCAGGGACGCGCGGAACAAGCGGCAGCGAAGATCGAGTCGGCCTCTTCTCGCCAGCAGCAGGTCGAGTCGAAGCTGGCTGCGGCTCGGAAGCGGGCCGAAATCGCTTCCCAGTCGCTGTCCCGAGAGGAAAAGGTGTACAAGGGCGGCTTTCTCACCAGCAAGGAGATCGTAGAGGCCGAGGCCACGCTCCAGCAGGCGCGGGCGGAGCAGCGGGCGGCGGCGGACAACATCCGGCTCATGGGCGGTACCCCGGGTGGGGGAAACCAGCTCACTATCGCGGCGCCCCTTGGCGGGAGGCTGACCGAGCGCACCGTCACCTTGGGCGAGACGGTCACGCCAGAGAAGGCGCTCTTTACCGTGGTGAACTTGAACTCGGTCTGGGTCCAGCTCAACGTCTACCAGAAGGATTTACCAGCCGTACGTCTGGGTCAGCCCGTAAGTCTCACCACTGATGCCGCGCCGGGACGTACCTTCTCCGGCGTGGTTTCTTACCTGGGTGACACCGTGGATGAGACCACGCGCACCGTAAAAGTCCGTGCGGTAATCCAGAACCCCAGGAACGTGCTCAAGCCGCAGACCTTTGTGCGCGGTAAGATTGCAGCCGCCGTGCTCACGCAAGCCCTTGCGGTCCCGAAAGACGCCGTCCAGGAAATGGACGGAAAACCCGTGGTGTTCGTCGCGGGCGACCACCCGGGCGAGTTCCGCGCGAAGGAAGTGCACCCGGGAGACACCATCAATGAGCAAACGGTGCTCACCTCCGGCCTGGAGGCAGGGGACCAGGTCGTCACGGTGGGTGCCTTCCTGGTGAAAGCCCAGGCCATGAAGAGCGAACTGAGCGAGGAGTAGCCATGATTGAACACATCTTGCGCTTCTCCATCAAGCAGCGCGTCTTCATCTTGATTTTTACGGCCCTGCTCCTCGTAGCAGGCCTCTATGCCGCCACCCAACTCCCGATCGATGCGGTGCCGGACGTCACCAACAAACAAGTCCAGATCAACGTCGAGGCGCCCGCACTGGGTCCGGAGGACGTGGAGCGGCAAATCACCTTCCCGCTGGAGGTGGCACTCTCCAGCCTCCCGCGCCGGGAGGAGATGCGCTCCATCTCCCAATTCGGGCTCTCCCAGGTGACGGTGGTCTTCAACGATGACGTGGACATCTATTGGGCGCGCCAGCTCGTGAACGAGCGGATTCAGGACGCCAAAGAGAGCCTGCCGCCGGGAGCTAAAGTGGAGCTATCCCCGGTCAGCACCGGCCTGGGCGAGATCCTCTACTTCTCCCTGGACGGCCCGCAGTCGCTGATGGAGCGGCGCTCCATGATGGACTGGATCGTGGCTCCGCAGCTCCGCACGGTCTCAGGACTGGCGGAGGTGAACACCTTCGGAGGGCAAGCGAAACAGTATCAGGTGTCAGTAGACCCCCAGAAGCTGATCGCCCACCGGCTCACCATGCGGCAGGTATTCGAGTCGCTGGAGCGCGGCAACCAGAACGCGGGCGGCGCCTACATCACCCGCGGGGCGGAGCAGCAGGTCATCAAAGGCTCCGGCCTGGTGCGCAGCCTGGACGACATTCGCAACATCGTCGTGGCCGCCGAGAGCGGGACGCCTGTGTTCATCCGCGACGTGGCGGAGGTGGGCTACGGCGCTGCGGTACGGCAGGGCGCCACGACGCGCAACGGAGAGGGCGAGCAGGTCTATGGGATTTCCATGCTGCTCCTTGGGGAGAACGGCCGCGTGGTGGTGGAGCGGGTCAAAGACAAGATCAAGGAGATCCGGAAGACGCTGCCGGAAGGGACGCAGCTCAACGGGTTCATGGACCGCTCGGAACTCATCAATCGGACGCTGCAGACGGCCGTGCAAAACCTGGCCGAGGGCGGCCTGCTGGTGATCGTGGTCCTCTTCCTGTTCCTACTCCAGACCCGCGCTGGCTTCATCGTCTCCAGCGCCATCCCGCTCTCGATGCTGGCCGCCATCATCGGGATGAAGCAGTTCGGTGTCTCGGCCAACTTGATGAGCCTGGGCGCCATCGACTTCGGGCTCATCGTGGACGGGGCAGTGATCATCGTCGAGAACACCATCCGCCTCCTCGCGGAGCGGCGCAAGCAACTCGGCCGGGACCTCACGCAGGGCGAGCGCGAGGACACCATCCAGCGGGCTGCTGCTGAGGTACTCAAGCCGGCGATCTTCGGCATGGGCATTATCATCGCGGCCTACATCCCGATCCTCACGCTGGTGGGCATCGAAGGAAAGATGTTCCGGCCGATGGGCCAGACGGTCATCATGGCGCTGGTCGGCGCGCTGGTCCTGTCACTCACCCTCATCCCGGCTCTCTGCGCCTTCTTTCTCAAGGTGAAAGAAGAGAAGCACAATCCGGTGGTGGAACGGCTTTCACATTGGTACGAGCCGGCACTGAAATGGGTCATGGCCCGCCGGGCGCTCACCACGGGCTTCGCCGCGGTGTTCTTCGTCCTGTGCGCCGCCCTCTTCCCCCTACTGGGCTCCGAGTTCATCCCGAAACTGGATGAGGGCGCCATCGCGGTGGCAGCCATCTACCCGCCCAGCATCTCGCTGGAAGAGGTAGTGAAGCGCGCCGGGGTGGCGGAGCGGATGCTCCGGGAGAAATTCCCGGACGAGATCAAGGAGGTAGTGAGCCGGATCGGGCGGCCCGAGTTGGCGACCGATCCGATGCTCGTTAGTCAGACGGACATCCTCATCCCTCTGACCCCGCCCAGCCGCTGGAAACGCGCCCGTACGAAAGAAGAACTGGTCGAGAAGATCGCGGCGGCCCTGGACCAGCTGCCTGGCGTCGGAGTGAGCCTCACCCAGCCCATCGAGATGCGCATGAACGAGCTGATCGAGGGGGTCGGTATTCGCGGGGACGTGGGGATCAAGCTCTTCGGGCCGGAGCGGGAAATCCGCGCCCAGTACGCCGAGCGGATCGCCAGTCTCGCCCGTTCCATCCCTGGTGCGGAGGATGTAGCGGTGGAGACCACCGAGGGTTTGCCGATGCTCGACATCCAGATCAAGCGCGAGGAGATTGCCCGCTACGGCATCAACGTCGGCGACGTGGCGGACATCATCGAGACCGCGGTGGGAGGAAAGCAAGCTTCCGTCATCACGGAAGGCAACGCCCGATATCCGCTCGTGGTCCGTCTGGCCGAGCAGTACCGGCGTCACGCCGAAGCGATTGGGACCATCCTGGTGCCCGCCCCGAAGGGCGAGCAAATTCCGCTGAGCCAACTGGCGGACATCAAGAGCATTGAAGGACCGGTGCAGACCAGCCGCGAGAACGGCGAGGGCCGCACGGTAATCCAGTTCAACGTCCGGGGCCGGGACCTGGGCGGGGTGGTGGAAGAACTGATGAAGAAGACGGACCAGGTGAAGCTGCCGACCGGCTACCACCTCCAGTTCGGCGGCACCTATGAGAAGTTGCAGTCCGGCCGCGCCCGGTTGATGATCGTGGTGCCAATCACCTTCGCCGTGATCTTCTTGCTCCTGTTCACGACCTTCGGGTCGCTGAAGCAGGCGGCGCTGGTCTTCACCGGCATTCCGTTCGCTATCACCGGCGGCATCCTCGCGCTCTTCTTCCGGGGGATGCACTTCAGCATGTCTGCGGGGATTGGCTTCATTGCCCTCTTCGGCGTGGCCGTGCTCAACGGGGTGGTGCTCCTCACCTTCATCAACGAGCTGCGGGAGCACGGGACCCCCGTCTACCAGGCGACGGTGCAGGGCTGTCTCACTCGTCTCCGTCCGGTACTGATGACGGCAACCGTGGCCAGTATCGGGTTTATTCCGATGGCGCTGGCCCATGGCGCGGGCGCCGAGGTGCAAAAACCGCTCGCCACGGTGGTTATCGGCGGGCTGCTCACCAGCACCGTACTGACGCTCTTCGTGCTCCCTACGCTCTACGCGTGGTTCGAGCGGGACGAGCCCAAGCGCCTGGAAGTGGAGGTCTGAAATGGGGTCTCGCGAAGCTCCCGCGCGCGTGCTGGCTCCGGAGGGGTGGCTATCCCTGCCTCTCCGGTCGCTGGGGCTGGCGTTCCTTATTGGAGTGGCGGTCGCAGTACCACTGCCCTCCAGGTCTGCCGAGAAGAAGCACGGACCGATGGCGCGTCGGCCCCTGCCCGCGCGTTCCTGGCAGCAGCTGACCGACGCCGGGGTGGATGCATACGAAGCCGGGCAGTTCGCGGAGGCGGCGCGTCTCCTCAAAGCAGCCGTGCAGCAGGCCGAGAGCTTTGGCACCAATGACCCGCGCCGCGGTGACAGCTATCGGAACCTGGCCTCGCTCTACACGGCAGAGCACAAGCTGGCCCTGGCAGAGCCGCTGTTTGTTCGGGCTCTGGCGATCTACCGAAAAACTGTCGGCCCCGAGCACCTAGACGTGGCGCGGACGTTCAACGGGCTGGCGACGCTCTACAGCTTCCAGAAGCAGTGGGACCGCGCGGAGCCGGTTTACCGGCAGGCACTCGGGCTCTACCAGAAGTTGCGCGGGCCGGAGCACGCCGACGTAGCCCGGGTGCTGAACAACCTAGCGACCGTAGCCGACGCCCGCGGAAAAACGGAAGAGGCTGAGCAGTATTACCGAAGGGCCTTACAGGTGTACGAGGAGGTGGAAGGAGCGGAAGGTCGAGACGTTGCCACCTCGCTCAACAACCTTGCCGAGTTGTTCCGAACCCAAGGAAAGTACGCGGAGGCGGAGCCGCTCTACCAGCGTGCGGTCCGCATCTGGGAAAAGGTAGTAGGACCGAAGCATCCTAGCCTGGCGATGACCCTGAGCAACCTGTCTCTGCTCTACCAGGCGAAGGGCAAGTATGCCGAGGCAGAGAGCTTGCTCAAGCGCAGCCTCTTGATCCAGGAGCAGGTGATGGGCCGCGATCATCCCGATGTGGCCCTGACTCTGGAGAGCTATGCTGGGCTGCTCGTGAAAATGGGACGTGGCCCGGAGGCCGCACGGCTCACCGCCCGAGCCCACTCCATCCGGGGAAGCCAGACCCGTCAGCATCCCGTCCCCCGCCGATAACCGAGCCTAGTCAGAAATGGCACTACGAGGTTCAGCAGGTGGCACCCTCCCAGTAACACCTGCGCCCTACTTGAGGAGCGCCCGAATGAAAGAGATTAAAGCCATTATCCAGCCGTTTATGCTCGATGCCGTGTTGGATGCACTCCATCAGATCGAGGGGCTCCCCGGCGTCACCATCTCCGAGACTCGGGCCATTAGTCCGGAGCGCGGCCAATACGCCCAGATTGTTAAGAACAAGCTGGAGATTATGGTACCCGACCCGCTGGTGGAGCGGGTGCTACAGGTCATTCAAAATAGCGCTCATACCGGCAATCCGGGAGACGGCCGCATCGTCGTGATCCCCATCGAGGAGACGGTGTCTATCCGAACCGGCGAGCGTGGGGCTGCCACGTAACGTAGGTTTGACGTCGAGTTCGCTGCGGATCAGCTGATGAAACTCGCCCGCAGGAGGCCTCTACCGCAACCGTGGCAAGGCAACAAAGCGTCGAACCCGGAAGCGGGGGTCAACGGGGCGCACGGTAGTTCTCGGCTGGCGAGCGTAATTATGGTACGGTGTGAAGGCAATGAAACAAATTCAATTCTACCTGGCACAGATGGACTGCCCGACCGAGGAGCGGCTCATTCGAAATCGGTTCCGGTCGATGGAAGGCATCGAGCGCTTGGACTTCAACCTGATGGAGCGCGAACTGACCGTCACTCATACCCTTGATGACGAACGGTGCCTCCTTACGGCTCTAGAGAAGCTCGGGATGGAGCCGCGGGTCAAGACACCGGACTCGCTGCCTGGGAAGGCGAGCGATGTACCTGTGCCGACCGTTCCAGAGGCGTTGGTGCCGAACTGGTTGCCGCTCGCCGTATCAGGCGCCGCCGCGGTCGCCGCGGAAGTCATCGCTTGGGCAACCGGTGCCGAAACGTCCTGGCTGGTAATCGCGCTCTCGCTCACCTCGATCCTCGTGGGCGGACGCGAGACGCTTCTCAAAGGAATCATCGCCGTTCGCAACCGGACCCTGAATATCAACTTCCTGATGAGTCTAGCCGTCACCGGAGCCATCGTCATAGGACAGTGGCCGGAAGCTGCGATGGTCACCTTCCTCTTCGCGCTAGCAGAAATGATCGAGGGCTATTCGTTGGAGCGGGCACGGAACGCCGTTCGTTCACTGATGGCACTGTCCCCCGAGACCGCAGCAGTTCGGTCCGATGCCGGCGAATGGCGCGAGACTCCCGTGGCTGCTGTTGCGGTGGGACAGACTGTTCGCGTGAAGCCCGGTGAGCGCGTCCCCCTCGACGGTAATATCACCGCCGGTGCCTCCACCGTGATCCAAGCGCCAATCACTGGGGAAAGTCTTCCGGTGGAGAAGACCGCAGGCGACCCGGTGTTCGCAGGAACTATTAACGAGCGCGGAACCTTTGAGTTTGAGGTGACCGGCAACAAAGGAAACACGACTCTCGACCGGATTGTGCGGGTGGTGCAACAGGCACAATCCGATCAGGCACCGACCCAGCGGTTTGTAGATCAATTCGCACGCTACTACACCCCCGTCGTCGTCATCCTCGCGCTGCTGGTGGCGATCGTTCCAGTGCTCCTCTTCGGTCAGGCCTTCGGCCCCTGGCTCTATCGAGCGTTGGTGCTGCTCGTGATTGCGTGCCCGTGTGCTCTGGTGATTTCGACGCCGGTTACGGTCGTGAGCGGTCTTGCCGCCGCAGCTCGGTGCGGTATCTTGGTCAAAGGAGGGGTCTACCTTGAGGAAGGCCGGAAGCTCAAGCTGGTAGCCTTGGACAAGACAGGGACACTCACGGAAGGGAAGCCACGGGTCACTGATGTGGTGCCACGGGCTGGCCTTAGTCACGAAGAGGTTTTGCACTGGGCGGCGAGCCTGAACGCGCTTTCCGAGCATCCCGTGGCGTCGGCGATTGTGGGACAGTGCGCTACGGCCCACGGTGAACGGGAGTGTATTCTGCTACCGGTCACTGAATTCCAGTCCATCACCGGCCGTGGCGTAAAGGGGACGCTCAACGGAGCAACCCATTACATCGGCAGCCATCGGCTCGCCCACGACAACCTCGTTTGTAGCCCTTGGGTCGAGGAAGCGCTGAACCGACTGGAGCAGGATGGCAAGACGACGGTGATCCTTACCAATGCAGATGAGGCCCTCGCGGTATTAGGGGTAGCCGATACGCTGCGCGAGACGAGTATCGCGGCAATTCAGGATTTGCATCTGCTTGGGATTCGAACCGTGATGCTGACCGGGGACAACCCCGCGACAGCGCGGGCTATCGCAACGCGGGTGGGCATAGACGACGCGAGGGGAAATCTCCTACCCGAGGACAAGCTAGCAGCGATTGAAGAACTGCGCGCGAAGTACGGCCACGTCGGGATGGTCGGCGATGGAATTAACGACGCCCCGGCTCTTGCGAAGGCATCGATGGGCTTCGCGATGGGGGCAGCGGGCACGGACACGGCCCTGGAGACTGCGGATGTCGCGCTGATGGAAGATGACTTGCGGAGACTGCCGCTCTTCATCCGACTGAGTCGAGCTACCGGGCGCATCCTAACCCAGAACATCGCTCTGGCGCTGATGATCAAGGCGGTGTTCTTTGCGTTGGCCCTGACGGGGAAGGCGACGCTCTGGATGGCCGTCTTCGCCGATATGGGCGGTAGCTTACTCGTCGTTTTCAACGGCCTCCGGCTGTTGCGGTTCCGAAAGTGAGAAGGCCCTTCAGAATCCTGACTCTCAGTAGCGCTTACTTACCGCGAAGACGCTCGCCCAGGAATTAGAGCCGCAAATCGGGATCCGGTCAGCCTCTCCGGTGGCGCTACACGAGTGTGGCGTTTAACGTCGGGATTTAGCTCAATGAGATCGGAACGGAGAGGCCCGAGGACACCGGGCCTCTCCCGTCTCGCTACTTTGCTGGCCGTTTGTCCTCGGAACCGCAGATCGCGGTTACGGAGAGCGAGCCAAGCGACTTCTCATCCATCCCCGGGAGCCAGAGGCCTTCCAACTCCACGGTCTCACCCAAATGCCGCTCCAGATGGGCAGCAGTCTCCGGGTCGGCCTTTGCTGCCGCAAGCAGAAGCGTGACCGGCGTCTTCAAGTTGTCCACCTCCAGCTCGAGCTTGCCCTCTTGCCTCGCCACCTTACCGGTCACCACCAACTCGGTCCGGTCCGGCATCGGGGTGTAGCCAGCATCCTTGATCGTGGTGTGCATCTTGGACAGCTCCGGCCAGAACCCGGGCTTCATCCGCACCTGCATATGGGGCGGTTTGATAATCAACTTTGCATCAGCCACGCCATCCAGGCGTGTTAGACCCTTACGCAGGGTCACTCCTCACGTCGCTCACGTGGCGCCTTTGACACCGAGCTTGACTTGCTTTACATCCGACCGCCCAGGTGCGGCGATGAGCGCCAGGAGCATCCCCCCGGCAACCCAGCCGCGTTTGATCGTGAACATTGGGTCCTCCTTACAGAAACGTCTCAAACGCGAAGCGGAACTCCGCGGGAAAGTCCGCGTGGTCAGCTGGCCCACTACGGGAGAACGGGACAAACACCCCGATACGGAGCTGGTGGTTGCCTTTGGTGAGAATGGGGGTGAGCTGTACCCCCAGCAGGTGGTGGGAGTTGCGGGCATCCTGGTCGCCACCAAGCGGATCGGCCGCGTGGATCTCGCCGTGGAGACCAAGCGCCAGGTTAAAGCCCAACTCACTGGCCTCGTTGGGCCGGATCAGCCAACGGCCGTAGGCAGCGTCGGCCTCGAGCATATCGCCCATCCGGAAGCCGCCACCCAGATCCCGGTGATAGCGGGCGCTAGCCCAGATCGTGTCCTCGATCCGTTCTCGGTTCCAGGCATAACCAAGGATGAGGCCCAGGTTCCCTGTTCCTGGCTGGTCGTGCGGATCGGCCCGTCCTCCATCCACGTCCCGGTGGCTGCTCTCACCAGTCGGCAGCTTCAGGCCATAGATCAATGACTGCTGGACATTCAGACCTTCGCCCTGCCGGACGGAGAAGCGCCGTTTGGCCGTCAGCTCCATATCTCCGATGGCGCTGATAACGACGCGGCGCCTGCGGTCCCCAATCCGCTGCTCTCGAAGACTCTGCATCCACGGCACTTCGAGCATCACATTGAGGGCCGTCGAGGGCGCATACTGGACCATCGTCTCTGTTTCCAGCATCCGTGCTCGGAGGCCGCCGCGCCGAGTGCTACCGGCATCCCGATAGCCGAAGCGGACTTCCGGATGAATGACACCAAAGCCAAAGACACTCGGCGTCTCGCCCCAAAGCGGCTCGTGAGCGCGCACTGGAGCTGCGACTAGCAGCAGGAACAAGCCCCCGCACAACAGGTATCTGTTACGCATCAACCGTCTCCTTTCGGGGGCTCGGTGCCCGCCAGAACGGCCTCGATGGCCTGTTCTAAGAGCTTTTCATCTCCTTTCAGAAACCCACTATGGACGAAGCGGACGATGCCGCGCCGGTCGATTAAGACGGCAGTAGGGTGGCCCTCTAGCCGATACTTGGTGCCAATTCGCTCCTTTGGATCGAGCACCACCGGATAGGTGATGCCGTGCTTCTTAAGGAAGGCCCGGACTTCGGCTGGTTTAGGATCCATCTGGGTGACACCGACCAGGCGTAGACCTTGTGTGAAATACTGCCGGTGTAAGCGTTGGAGCTGTGGAGCCTCCACAGCGCAACTCGGTCAACTTGGACCCCAGAAGTCGAGGAAGACGACCCGTCCCCGAAGCGCCCGGAGGGAGAGCGACTTCCCGTCGGGCTGCTTCAGGGTAAACGGCGGAGCAGTCTTACCCCGCGGGAACTCCGCCCGGGCCGGCGCGAGCGTGATCGCACAAAGGGCGAGAACCGAAAGAACTCGTGTCATTGGGATTTTCCTCCGCAGGTCGTCCCGCCAGGCGGCGGGACGACCATTGTCTGGACTAGCGGAGGATGCGCCCGGCAGTGTCACAGCCCTTCTGGCAGCAAGGCGGCATCGGAACCGCTTTGCTCGCGCAACACTGCGACCGGACGAGCCCGGTGACGGGGCAGACCGAGTTGGCGGTCTGCTTCTTGGGACCGCAGCAGTTCTTGGCGCCGCAGCAGGCCGTGCCGGTCTTGCAGCACGCGGCCTTCTCCGGTTGGTCGCAGCAGTACTTGGCCGCAGTGCAGCAGCGCGTCTTCTCGATTCAGCAGGAAGCCGTCTTCGACGGCTTGGCCGACACCGAGCTGACCGAAAGAACCAGGGCTAGAAGCGCCCCGAATGAACTGATTTTCGTAAACATCGTAGCTATCCTTTCTGCCTCGGCCGATCAGGCGCGAGGACAGAGAAACCCAAGTGAATTGGAATCAGCGAACGGCTGAATGCCCGCGCCACGCGTCGATGCGCGCGCACGGCTCAGCCGTTTGGGTGGATGCTACGCTACGGGCGGCGCGCGCGAAGGCCCCGTGGAGCGGATCGGCGGCGGCCTGTACCCGAGAGTGAACTCGGACCGCCATATGGGAGAGCTAGCCGGGATTGCCAACTCAAAGCCAGGAGACGCCGGCAGCACATCACAGGCGAGCCACTGGATGGAAGGTGCCGCTGGAGTGACGGCCGTGACGTGTGGCGCGGCACTGATGCTAAAGCGGCAGTGGTCTTGTCCTTGGAGAGCGGGGCCGGAGTGCCCGCGCTCACCAGGCTTAGGGAAGGCCCCGTGGCGGCACTGCACCACCGGGCTTGCTTCACAACAGGATTTCCGGGTCGCGCACGGACCGCTGGCGCACTCGAAGACCTCGCCAGCGTTCGCGACGCACGGCGTGCCATCAGGGCAAGCCCAGCTCATCCGCGCCGGTGCGAGGAGCAGCGCCAGGAAGGCCAATATGAGCAATGTCGCGATCTTCGGTCGTCTCACGGTACCATTAACGCTTTACCCGGCTATATGGTTCCCCACACCCCGACTGCCAAAACGGCAAGCAGTCCGGCCAGAATGACCAATTGGATGTACAATAGTCACATCGCGATCTGAGGAGGATGTTGTGGCTGGTTGGTCCGCCCGAGCAATGGCTCGACATTTAGGAATGCCGGCCCAGACGCTCATCTACTGGATCGGCACGGAGCTTGTCACTCCGGATGAATACGGCCACGGCCGACACGGGCACGTCATCGGCGTGAACGGGTTGATGGAGCTGCTTACGGTCAAGGAGCTACGCGAAGCGAACTTCTCTCTCCAGGAAGTGCGCCGTGCCGTGGAAAACCTGCGCTCGCTAACGGGTGAGCGACGCCCTCTGGTGCGGCTCACGCTGGTTGCGGCGGGGAGCGACATCGTTTGGATGGACCGGTCCGACGTGCCCACGGCAGCCGCCTCGGCTCTCCAACAGCCCGGTCAGCGGTTGATGGTCTTCCCGGTCGGTGAACTCCACGCTGAGATCCTAAGGCAATTGTCAGCGCCGGAGGAATCTGCGCTCGCACGTGACGGCGGAGATGACGAAGACGCGCCAGTGGCGTCAGGTGCCCGTCGGGGTCGATTCACCTAATGTCAGCGTCACCTGCATTAGACTGGGCGACGGAATTCGACCTCATCGGTCGACGCCCGCCGGAGTTCTTCTCAAGCCAAGAGGAGATCGAGCGCGTGGCTCCCGCGCTTCAGGCGCACGCGCTTCTGCGCGCCTGGACGAGCTTAGGCTTGAGCGGGGTGCTCTTTGTTGGCGGGCAGCCCACGGTGTACTTCAAGGAGGTCGCTGAGATCGAGGCTCACGAGATCCGGGACTTATGCGGGAAGCTCTGGAATCACGGCGTCGCCCCGATCCTAATTGTTATCTCGAACACGACTGTCCAGGTTTACTCAAGCCTCGCGCTCCCGCCTAATCAGAAAGAGGAGCTTTCAGCACGGAACCGTTTGGTTGATCAATTCAACCGAGTAGCGCAGGCGCTTGAGGTCCGTCAACTTGCTCGGCGGATCGAATTGGGCGAATTCTTCGGCCAGTATCCGAAGTCATTCAACCCCAAGCATCGGGTTGACCGATACCTGCTTGACAACCTCGATGCAGCACGGGCGCAATTGGAGGCGACGGGAAAGGTCAAGATCGGCACCAAAACCGTGCTTGCGATTCTTGGCCGTACCATCTTCACCTGCTACCTCGTCGACCGCGGCATCATCGGCGAAGGCTACTTCGCCACAGTCGGTGCGGAGAACATCGAACGTCTCCAAGACCTTTTTACCGCTTACTCCGATGAAGATGCTATCCGGTTGCTATACGCCCTTTTCAAGCAGCTCAAGTCGGATTTCAACGGTGATCTGTTCCAAGGCGATCTCGATGCAGAGTGTGCAACAGTTACCACCGACCACATCGCGATCCTTCGCAGGTTCCTGAACGGCGACTCGCTTCGAACCGGGCAAGCATCGCTCGGTTTCTGGCCGTACGACTTCGGCATCATTCCAATAGAGACAGTCAGCGCGATCTATGAGACCTTCCTCGAAATCGAGGATGCGAAGTCGAAGCGCGCGGTGGGAGCCTACTACACCCCTCGCTTCCTTGCGGAGATCCTGATCGACACGGCTCTCGCCGGATGGTCAACCGTCCTCGACAAGCGGTTCCTTGATCCAGCTTGCGGGTCCGGAATTTTCCTTGTTGGACTTTTCAACCGGATGGCGATGGAGTGGAGGCGTCGAAACCCCAAGGCCGACGAACACCAAAGGGCCGAGGCCCTGATTGGAATCCTCCGCAACAATCTCTACGGAGTGGACATAAGCGAAACAGCCTGCCGAATCGCTGCATTCAGCCTCTACTTGGCGTTTTTGGACCAACTTGATCCTCGCGACATCCAGACCCTTCAAGCGAAGGGGAGCTTCCTACCAACGCTCGTGCTCGGCAAGGATCAGCAATTAGGCGACCCAGAGGCCGGCTCAAACATCCTCTGTCGTGACTTCTTCGAAGACAACATCCCGTTACCCGTAGCACCGTTCGACCTCACGCTTGGGAACCCGCCCTGGGTCAAGGCGCCAAAGAGTCGGATGGTGGAATGGTGTAGGACCCACGGGAAGCTCCCAATCGCGCAAGGCCAGTTATCACACGGGTTTCTCTGGAAGGCACCTGGACACGTGAAGGAGGGGGCACCTGTCTGTTTTGCTGTTCCGGCGGGTGTGTTACTCAACCACCAGGCCAAGGCGCTTGCGTTCCAACGAGACTGGTTGCAGACCTACTCGGTTGATCGGGTCATCAACCTTGCTGATCTTCGATTCTTCCTCTTTGAGCACGCGATACGCCCAGCGCTCGTGGTGAAGCTTCGCCGCCAGAAGCCGGATGTTAGCACAGCACGTATCGATTACGTTGTGCCCAAGGCTGATTACGAGACTATTCGGGCGGAAATCCTCACGATCTCTCCGGACGATCAGGTCCGCGTTCGTCTCCGCGAGGTCATTGCCGATCTCCAACACAATGAGCCGCCACTGGTTTGGAGTGAGCGACTATGGGGCACGCCACGCGACACCCGCTTCCTTGATCGGTTGAAGGACTATCGCCAACTCGGAGACCTGACCCGGGGCCCCCGTGGCAAGGGCGGCCGATGGGTGTTCGGAGAAGGGTTCAACACATTAGGGAAAGGCGAGCCGCGAGAACATAAGGTGCTCCGAGAGGTGCGGTTTCTTCCGAGCAACAATCTCGGTCGTTATATTGTTCATCAGTCGAGCACAAGGAAGACGCCTCGAACCTACACCCCTCGTTACTTGGGAAAAGAGGCGATCTTCCGCGCCCCTCACGTCTTGTTCCCGCACGGAGCCTCAACATCGGGCGAGCGTATCAAAGTTGCCTTTGCTCCGTTCGACTGTAGTTTTGAGCACTCAATTCGGGGAATTCACGGCCCGGCTGAGGATGAAGATCGGTTACGTTTTCTCGCTTGCGTCCTGGCCTCGCCATTGGCGTTGTATTTCTTCTTCCACACGTCAGCCAACTGGGGGAGCGAACGAGCAAAGATCCACGTTGCCGAGTATGAGCGGTTTCCCTTCCCTCCAGCGGATTCAGGCGCACGCAGGAAGGCTTTCACGGCAGTGATCGAGCTGCATCGGGAGATGGAGCTGCTTTTGGTTGGCGACGAGCCATTCACGCAGCACAGGGTTGACGATCTGCAAACCCGCATTGATGCGCTGGTGTATGAGTACTACGACATCGATGACTTGGAAGCCGCCCTCATCGACGACACGGTCCGCGTTTCCATCCCAAGCGCCACACCGGCTCGCGGCACCAAGTGCATTCCAACCCTGTCTCGGAGCACCAGAGATGCGCGACGAGATTACGTCGAGTTACTGCTAAGGGTGCTCAATGGCTGGGCGGCGCGGGGAGACTACCAACTTGATGCGCAGGTTATCATCGCTGCTGAAAGTGGTGCCGGCATCGTTGTGCTTCGCCGCACACGGGAGAGGTCAACGATTACGGCCGAACACGAAGCCGAGGCTGATGTTGACGCGGTCATTAGGCGAATTCGCCTCGCCCTACCTCATACCTCTGGGAGCATTAGCTACCTTCGAGATTTGAAGATCCTGTTGGATGACGAGCTTTACCTGCTTAAGCCGCTCTCGCGGCGATACTGGACTCCTACCAGCGCCCTCAATGATGCCGACGAAATTGCCGCGGCCATCCTCGGGCGAAACCGAGGGATGTAGCAATGGTGATTGCCGGCAGCCTAGACCCGTGGTCGGATCTCTTCCCCGACAACCTTATTCCCGATATCATCGACCTCGTGCTCGAAGCCTGGCAGCAGTTCCGATGCGCAAGCGCAGTTGAGCTTGAGATCCGGATCACTCAACGCTTCCGAGCAGTTCTGCGGCAGTTCAAGAAGCTTCGTAGGCTGCCGGTGACTATCCATCGGGAATGCTGGGAGGACGATGCTGCGGGGGTGGCACTTGGCAGGATTGACCTCCGCTTTCTGCACGGGTACGAGGAGGACGTCTACTTTGCCTTTGAATGCAAGCGGCTGAACGTCAATTTCCCCAGTGGCAAGCAATCACTTGCATCCGATTACACCGGCACTGACGGGATGATGTGCTACGTCAACGGCCAGTATGGTGGTAGCCTTACGAGCGGCGGTATGCTCGGCTATGTTATGGACGGGGATGTGCCAGCAGCGACATTGAGTGTGGCTGGAAGTATCCGCGCCAGACGGCAAGCATTGAAGATGGATACCACAGGTGAGCTCCCCGAGTCTTCGGTGCGGCCGGGGATAGAGGGTGTGAAGGAGACCATCCACCGGCTTGAGGATCGGCTCTTCGTTATCCATCACCTGTTCCTCGGCGCGGTTGTGGCTGCGCCGGGCTGATCCCACACCAGCCGCAACGGGGCGTATTTGCCGGTTGATCTCCTGAACTCCTTGAGCTAAAATGCCTATGGTCCGTTCGTCGCGGGTTCGAACCCTTGGTTTTCGCCCCTGCGGGTTAGAGCCGAAGGCTTGAACCACTGACGATGGCCCGAGGTCATTCTCTCGGGTTCAAGAACCGGCTTTTTGAGGGACGCGAACGCTGCGTTCGGGACGCAGAGGTCGTAGGTTCAAATCCTATCACCCCGACTTAGGAAGAGGGGGGCAGTCGAAAGGCTGCCCCCCTCTTCCTTGTTTTGGAATTGCGGCCAGTGTATTACCTCTACATCCTCCGCAGCAGTACCTCCGGCCGGCTCTATACCGGTAGCACCGATGATCCGCGGCGGCGGCTGCATGACCACGCGGCCGGCAACACGCCTTCGACCCGGGGTCGCGGGCCGTGGGAGCTTGCCTACCTGGAGGAGCACCCGAACCGGACCGCGGCCCTCCGTC